>Ga0209137_1000033_pt1 | contig 150219 bp, 124 predicted proteins | sample SaaInl5LU_22_DNA_FD_184642 | JGI IMG/M metagenome (GOLD analysis project Ga0209137, IMG submission 184642) | Marine microbial communities from expanding oxygen minimum zones in the Saanich Inlet - ESP_105LU_22_DNA (SPAdes) (version 2) | ecosystem: Environmental > Aquatic > Marine > Intertidal...
GGATCAAACTCTCCATTGTAAGATTGTTTGATCTGGCCTCTTGAAGTATCTCATTAGAATCTTCGAGTTGAAGCTCTTTCGATTTCACAATATGTTAAAGAACGTTGAAGTTTCTTTCTTCTGTCTTTTCCCCTTTTGGTCTCGACTGTGTTACCAGTTGTTCCGTTTGGGGAGTGCAAATGTAGAACGACTTTTTGATTGTGCAATACCCTTTCGAAAAAAATATTTGAAGATTTCTTTAAAGTGCTGTTTTTCAGCACTCGCCTTCTGAAAATATTTTTCAGGGATTGCTTTTAGTTACAGGGAGCACAGCGCCAGCGTAGGTTCTATGCCCCGTCAACGCGAATTCTGCCACGTAGCTTCCCATCGTTTCTGGGCTCGTTGGAGCGGTGTATCCGGGGAAAGCTTCGGCCAACATTTCCGTTTGAACCGCACCTAGGCATAACGCATTGAAGGTAATTCCCTTTTCTCCCCACTCCGCTTGAAGGCATTCCGTCAAGGCAACGAGGGCTGCTTTGCTCGAAGCATAGGCCGACAATCCCGGGTATTTCGATGCTCCTTGAAAGCCTCCCATGCTAGAAATGTTCACGACATGGGCCTCTGGAGCAAAGACCGACTCTAACTTTTGGATCCACATGGCCGGCCCAATCCAATTCACTTGAGCCATATTTAAAAAGTCCTCGCGCGCGAGCGTATTAAAGGGGCGATTTACCAACCCTCCTGCATTGTTCACCAAGACATCTAATGGAAGGTCCTTTCCACGAAGCACTTCTACCGCCTTTTGCATGCTCTCCTCAGAGGTAATGTCCAAAGCCAATGCCTCACAACCGGGCAACGTGGCTCCTCCGCGGCTTGCAGCAATCACATGATGCCCTTGCGCAGCTAGAGCGAGCGCCGTCGCGCGCCCGATTCCTCGGGAGCTTCCGGTAATGCAGATCACTTTACCCATGTTGCGTACTGTGGGATGTGCATGCGCATTGACTCGAGCAGCCTTTCGCAGCGGCTGGGCGTGGCCACAGTCCGCGGCCCAAATAGGCTAAAGAGAGAAATAAGATCGTCCAAACAAGTACAGCGGTCATGTCTTAAAGATACCTCAGATTAACGGAGCAGAACATAGGCCATCCACGCCACCCCATACGCTAGTACACCCAGGGCGATGAATTGAACGATGGCAAACCGGTAGGATTGAGTCTCTCGGGCTACTACCGCAAAGGTGCTCATGCACTGCATGGCAAAAGCATAGAAGAGTAAAAGCGATACGCCTACCGCCAGGGTGAAAAACGGAGCCCCCGTTTTTGGATTTACTTCGCGGGCCATTTGGGCACGAATCGTCGTGGAGTCCTCATCGTCCACACTGTATAATGTAGCCATGGTCCCGACAAAAACTTCGCGGGCCACAAAGGAGCTAACCACCGCCACAGAGATTTTCCAATCAAATCCCAACGGAGCCATCACGGGTTCAATCGCTTTTCCTGCGTAGCCGATATAACTCTCCTCAATTGGCAGAGGTGAGCGTTCTTGACTGAAGTCAGGGCTTCGGTCTGGACCAAAACTGGCTAAAAACCATAAGACGACCGAGATGGCCAGAATGATTTTACCGGCCTCACTCACAAAACTTTTGGTTCGATTCCATACAGCTGTGATCACATTGCGCCACTGGGGAACGCGGTACGGAGGCATTTCGAGTAAGAACGCTGGTGTTTTTTTGGCCGGCATCATGCGGTTTAATAGCGCAGAACCTGCCAAGGCCGCTATAAAGCCGAGCGCATACAATGCCAAGAGAACCACGCCGCGCACATTCATCCCAAAAAAGGATTGATTTGGAATGACCAACCCGATTAACAAGGCATAGACCGGGAGTCGGGCTGAGCAGGTAATTAACGGCGTTACGGCGATCGCCAAAAACCGCTCACGACTGTTCTCCATGTTGCGCGTCGACATAATCGCTGGAATGGCACAGGCGGTTCCTGAAACCATCGGCACGACGGATTTGCCACTCAAACCAAACGGACGCATGAAGCGATCCATTATGAAGACCACCCGCGCCATATATCCACTTTCTTCGAGCAGGGAAATGAAGGCAAAGAGCAAGGCGATTTGGGGTATGAACATGAGGACCCCTGCGATACCCGGGATGAGCCCTTTGGAGATGAGATGCGCCAAAAAGCCCAGTGGGACATGTTCGGTCACCCAAGAAGAAAGGAGCGCAAGTTGGTCATCAATAAAATTCATCGGGGCTTCCGAACCGTAAAAAAGCGCTTGGAAGAGAATGAATAAGAGTCCGAAAAGCACGACCGAGCCCCACAAGGGATGTACCACGATCCGATCTAATCGAGCGGTCCATCGACGATCTTTTACGGGGTCGGCAATGAAGTAGGCTCGGAGCCATTGATTTACCTGACGATAGCGCTGGATGGCTTCATCTGTGCGGGCCCGCTTGGGCGCCGGCCCCGAGGTCTCTTGGGCGGAATCCCCCGCCGTTTTTAGACCCAGCAACCATGCGCGATAAGGCAATTCTAGGCCTTGATCCTCTTGCACTTGCGCCAACCAACGCAGATGCAGTCCACCTGGCTGAAAAAAAGGCAATTTAGATGAGGGCTTCGCTTGCAATACCGCTTCGCGCAGTTCTTCCAGCCCTTCGCCGCTCCGGGTGTTTACGAGCACCACGGCACAACCTAAGGTTTGGGCCAATTCATCCACTTTGAGTTCCATGCCACGTCGTTCCATTTCATCGCGCATGGTCACGGCGAGTACCGCAGGTAAGCCCAGGTCAAGCACCTGGCTAAAAACGAAAAGGCATGTTTTTAAATTAGTCCCATCAGCCAGGCCAATCACCCGATCAATGCGCTCTTCGGGAGACTCTTGAAGCAGCGCATTCATTACCACCTCTTCATCTGAGGACGAAGCATGCAAGGAATATACCCCGGGTAAATCGACGACTTCCGCAAGTACCCCAGGCGCCCATTTGGACAATCCGGTCGTGCGCTCCATCGTAACCCCTGGATAGTTGCCCACCTTCTGATTCATCCCCGTTAAACGGTTGAACAAGGAGGACTTGCCCGTATTTGGACGTCCCACGAGAGCAATTCGCAGCGCTTTTTTATCGGGCATTAGGATCGGTAATGGGGATCAGCTGGGCTAGCTCTCGTCGCATGGAAATCAATGTTCCCTGCACCTGAAAGCACATGGGATCCTGAAAGGGAGCTGCAAAGACCAGCTCTATTTCTTCTCCAGGCATGCAGCCCATCTCGAACAACTTGACGGGCAAGCTGTCGGGTGTTTGAAGCACAATGGCTTTTTGACCGAGGGGCAAGTCTGAGAGAAACACGGGATAGGTAGGCTAAATCGTTATTTAGAATCAATCTATGTAGCAAATTTCGTGAAAAAAAAGGGCCCAACGGCCCTTTAATTTGAGAAACTTCTCACTTAGAGCATCATCGTTACGGGAGACTCCAAGAACGCTTTGACAGAATTCAAGAAAGCAGATCCTGTTGCGCCATCCACCACACGGTGATCACAGCTCAAGGTCAATTTCATGATATTCCCAGGAACTACTTGGCCATTTTTAACGACTGGAACCGCTTGAATTCCACCTACAGCCAAGATGCAGCTGTCTGGAGGGTTAACAATTGCTGTGAACTGATCAATGCCGAACATTCCCAAGTTCGAGATGGTGAAGGTGTTTCCTTCCCAGTCCGCAGGTTGCAATTTCTTGGTTTTTGCACGCTGTGCAAAGTCTTTGACTTCCGCAGAGATTTGGGTCAAGCTTTTGGCATCGGCGTGACGTACCACGGGTACGAGTAAGCCGTCTTCTACTGCGACGGCGACGCCAACATGCACATCGTAGTTCGTTCGGATAACATCACCCAACCATGCACTGTTGACTGCAGGGTGCTTTTTCAAGCCCTTAGAAACGGCTTTCACCACGAGATCATTGAACGAAATCTTATGTTCTCCCCCAGCATTCAGTGCGGCGCGAGCCTCAATGGCTGCATCCATATCTACCGACATGGTCAAGTAGAAGTGAGGGGCAGTAAACTTGCTTTCACTCAAACGCTTGGCAATGGTTTTGCGCATTTGAGAGATTGGGGTGTCTTGGAATCCAGAACTTGGATAACTCACCGCGACGGGGGCAGCGGCCACCGCGGCCACAGGGCCGGCTGAGGCGGTTTCTATATCGCGCTTCACGATACGTCCACCTTCCCCACTACCCGTCACGGAATGAAGATCCACCCCTTTCTCAGCGGCTAGGCTTTTTGCCAAGGGGCTCACCTTGAGGCGGCTATCGCTGTTTTGAACGGGTGCAGGTGCAGGGGCCGCCACCGGAGCAGGACTTGCTGCAGGTGCAGCCGGAGCCGCCGGAGCAGCTGGAGCCGATTCAACTACAGGGGAGGCCGCTGGAGCAGTTCCCCCGGCTAAGAGTGCTGATATATCTTCTCCTTTTTCACCAATGACAGCCAAAATCGTATCGACCGGTGAGGCTTGGCCTTCGCCGACGCCAATGTGAAGTAGGATGCCTTCTTGGCCTGGAAAGGCTTCAAAGTCCATCGTGGCCTTATCCGTTTCAATTTCAGCAAGTAACGTTCCTTCAGTGATTTTATCACCAACTTTCACGTGCCACTTCGCCACGACTCCTTCGGTCATCGTGTCACTGAGGCGGGGCATATTGATTACGATTGCCATGACTTATTCCTTGATAAATGGGTAATCTGATTGAACGTAGATGTCCTGCCAAAGTTCATGCGCCTCTGGAAATGGAGAATCTTCTCCAAACTGAACACATTCTGCCACGAGGGCCTTCACGCGAACTTCGATCTCTTCAAAATCACTTTGAGTGGCCCACTTCTTCTTGGTCAACACATTGCGTGCAATCAAAATAGGGTCTACTTTTTGGTATTCAGCCACTTCATCTTTGGTGCGATAGTGCTGCGCATCCGACATGGAGTGCCCTTTATAGCGATAGGTTCGGATCTCCAGGAAGGTCGGGCCGCCGCCGTTGCGCGCGCGATCAATCGCCTCTTGCATGGCTTCGTAGACCACCGCAGGATCCATTCCATCTACCGCTTGACAGGGCATTTCATAGCCCAAGCCTAGCTTCCAGATGTCACTGTGATTGGCCGTACGCTCTACACTAGTGCCCATGGCATACCCGTTGTTCTCGCAGACAAAAACCACCGGCAGATTCCACAGCATCGCCAGGTTGAACGTTTCATGCAGGGATCCCTGACGCACCGCGCCATCACCCATGTATGTCATGGTTACATGGTTATCTCCTTTGTATTTGTCGGCAAAGGCAAGGCCTGCACCTAAGGGAATTTGACCTCCGACAATACCATGGCCACCATAGAAATGATGCTCTTTCGAGAACATGTGCATCGAGCCTCCCTTGCCGCGGGATGTCCCCGTGACTTTTCCCATCAATTCTGCCATGATGCGACGTGGGTCCACGCCCAGTCCAATGGGTTGCACGTGGTTTCGGTAGGCCGTAATCATTTTATCCCCGGGCTCCATCGCCAACAAGGCACCGGCGAGAACCGCCTCTTGCCCGTTGTACAAGTGGAGAAACCCACGGATCTTTTGTTGAATGTACAAGGCGGCCGCCATGTCTTCAAACTTGCGCCAGAAGAGCATGTCTTCATACCACTTCAAATAGACGTCTTTAGTCAGTTTTTTCTTTGCCATGATGCGCGTTTAAGCGGGGTCAAAAATAGGGCGTAGCACCGGAACATGGGCGCTAGGGTACGATTTACACTAAGGAACTTAATCCAGCAATTGATTCAAGTCTACCAAAGCACTGAAACGGATCGTGTTTTCGAGGGGTGAACGCACGGTCTGGTCTGCGGGAAACAAATACGCGAAATCCAGGCCTAGCAAGCTATAGCGGAGGCCAAAGCCCATGGTAAAGAAGCGTCGATTTCCTTTTAATGCGTCTTCGTGCTGGTAGCCACCACGAACGGCAAACTTATCGTCATACCAGTATTCCACTCCTGCATTGAACATAAATTCACGCATGAGTTCTTTCATTCCGTCGGGCTTAGCAGAAGGATCCCAGCTTTGGAAGATGCCTTGCATGACCGGAACCTTGTCGTCTTTTCCTGCGATGATTTCATACCGGTCGCCGTCGCCATCTACATCCAAAAGGTCGCGTACAGGCTGCGTGGGCACCAAAAGTTTGTTGACATCAAAAAGGACAACTACGCGGTTGTAGCGGTCCAAAATCCAGTTGTATCCCACGCCCAACTTCATGTTGGTTGGAATAAAGTCGGCATCTCCGGATTCCGTGTATTTGACTTTGGCGCCGATGTTCGAGATATTCAATCCTCCTAACCACTGACCTTTTTGGCCGTCAGGTAAGTTCAATTCTTCGCCTTGGTAGTAAAATGAAACATCCGTCGCTACGGTTTGGCCAGGTTTAGTCTGAAGACTACCCACGACTTGACCTTGCGTTAGATCAGACATAGCGTAGCGCAAACCCACCCCGGCGGACCAATTTTCGGATAACTTCAAGGCATATGCCACATCTAAAGCCATCTCATAGGGACGATACGTCCCTTGTTCATCGCCTTGTTCATTGCGGAACGTGATATCGCCCAAGGAAAAATAGCGAAGGCTAGCACCCACTCCGGAGCGATCACCCAAGCCCATGGCAACATTGGCGAACATCAATTCCACATCAGGAACAAGGCGGCGCAACCACGGTGTGTAGGACAATCCCCCTTGCATATTCCCTGCTCCCATGAACGCCAATTTGGCTGGATTCCAAAACAGGGCATTTGCATCGGGAGAGGCTGCTACACCTGCATTGGCCATTCCGCCCATGCGAGCATCCGGGCCAATGTTTAGCATTGGCATGGCCGATGTAACTACATTTAAATTGTCGCCAAAAGCAGTCGTCTGGGCTTGAGTTGCCATCGCTCCCGCGAGGGCTGCAGATAATAATATAGGACGAATCATTCGCTTCATAAGAGGCACAAATATAGGTTTAGTGGAGGAGGATAACGCGTTCTGCCGCATGAACTGTTTGACCATCGGAACGGCGGCGCACCCGAACGCGCGCCACATACCAACCCGCAGGCATGAGATGTCCACGGCCGTCACTCCCATCCCATTGGACGGATTGCAGTACCGCTGAGGCAGAAACCCCAGACCAAGATTGATAGAAAATTTGCTGGCCATCCGGTGCATGCACGGTCCATTCGACTTCCAAGCTGTCTCCTGCCGCATTGTGCTCCACATCCAAATAAAATGGACCGCGCCCAGGATTGGGATAGATACGCATGGCACCTAGCTGGAGAGAAGCACGAGACATCACAGTAAAGTCAACGCTTCCTTCGGACACATTATTATAGCTATCCCAGGCACGAACTGAAAACGTATGCCCTCCATCACTGAGGTTCTCAAATGGCCAGGTTGCCATCCCGCGCTGATACGTACCCGCATTCGCACTGTAGCGACTATTTAGAGAAAAGGAAGCATTCCAATCCCCATCCAGCGCCCCCATCAAATCATGTCCAATCCCGTTTCCTACGGCATTGATGCCATTCTCATCAAACAGGTGCACGAGACCCATGGGATCGGGGCTCGTAATTCCCCCCGACTTGAACAGGCTATCCCCCATAAATACTCGAACGGTGGGACCGGTCACATCTACCGGGGCATTTGGGTCAATCCCACCGATATATACTCGGAAATCACTGCCCGAAGCATCGGTTGAATCCGTTTGGGCATAGAAAGAAAACTTGCCTTTGCCAAGCTGCAACGCAATATCCAGCGGCATGACCCATTCAGCCTCAAATTGCCCGGATTGGGCAAGAACTTGACCGCGATAGGCGGCATTCGCCCATTCGTTGAAGGCGATGTAGGGTCCCTCCCCATCATTTTTTAACGTGCTTCGCTCGACTTTTTTGTCATAAAGAATGAGCTGAACCGGACCATTAAAATGAGGCGCTAGTTGGCCCGTCAAGCCATCTTGGATATGACCATGAATTTGAACACGCTGCAAAGCAGCTAACGTGTCACTCACCCCAAGACCAGCGCTGTCCGATGGGAAAAAAATGTGATTTACACTGTCCAAAACAATCTGGTGTTCCGGAACATTCAAACGAAGTGCGGGATCGCCTAAAAGCGAAAATCGAAGTTTATCCGCCGAGGTGGTCCCATTTTTGGCGCTCCGTAGGATTTGACCAAATGTGCGGTATTGACCGGACTCCTTCTCAAAAATCACCCGAAAAATGGAATCGTTTAGGGTGGCCGCGCCATCGACATACACCACGCGGGTTGTACTGAGCAATGCAATGGCTCCGCCGGCGGGATTAAGCAACAAAAACTCACCCGCAGAAGTCCTTAGTGGGTCATCTAAGCGGCTGAATTCACAGGTTACCGTGACAAAAAGGGGAAGCTTGGCCCCATTCGTAAATGTTTTTGTGTCGTTGAGCTGAAGAATATTCTCGCTGGCCCAACCCACTTCTCCCCCATGGCCAACATAGGCCGTCACGAGATTGCCGTCATTGATCGCCTGGACTAATTCGGTCCGAAGTCGCGGATAGCTTTGACTCGCACTGCTGGATTGCTGCTCATAGCTGTCCGCATACATTTTATCGATGTCTAAAAATGGATACGTGGTATCGATGCGATCCGCAATGATATTCGGGATGCTGGTCAACACAGCCTCCCAGCCTTTATCGACATCATCCGAAACAAAAAGGACCTTCTTCCGCCAATTGCCCAAAGACTGCGCGGGGTTGGAATAGGCGATAATTTTGTCCACTACGGCTTTGGCCTCGCCCTCCGTATTGACGGGGATGCGTCCGATACCCAGATCTAGCCCTTTCGCCCGAAGGTTATTTCCTTCGTCCGCGTCCATAAAGCCGTAAAAATCATCGGTGCTGAAACTAGAATACAGCGAAAAACTGCTGTAGCTCTGGTAGATCGGAACTTGGTTGGTGTTGGGCTCCACCACCCCTCGGTAATCGTAGGATGCGTCGCCAAAAAGGAGCAAATACTTGGGACGGTCCGTGGCCGTATCCGCCGAATTCCAGAGGTGACGCAGGTAGTCTTTGATTGCCGTAATGTCCTGAACGCCCGAGGAGAATTCGTTATAAATAGCTTGAACATCGACCGCTTTGACGCGCAAGCCTTTTTCCGTGTGAAAATCCGCCAATCGCTGGGCCTGGGGAAGCAAGAAGGCTGGCGTCACAATCACGTAGTCCAATGGACCGGATTGCTGTAAATTTTGGTTGCCCACTCTGCCCAACAATGCGGGTGATAGGGCCGAAGTTTCGAATACTGCGATGGTCTGAGGCAATGTGCCGTCCACCCGCAAGCCCCAGTGGGCGGAGCCGTTCGCCGTGAAGCCCAAGGGACTCATTCGTTCGGGCTGCAAAGGGTTGCTTACGTTCCATGCTTGACCATTGGCCGTCAATCCGCCCGTCACCTGGGACAGGTTGGCCTGAAGCACTGCCGTATCGGCAGGCAAGAAATGCCATACCTGAGGCGTTTGACGCCATGTGAAAGGGGCATCGGCATTCACGTTTACATAATCCAGCCAGGCGGCTGCACTGGGATTGACGGCGCGATTAAACGTCAGCGTCAGGTCGCTCCAGGTGCCCGAAACGGCACTTTGGGTTTGGGTGATCGCGGATTCGTCGACGTAATCTGCGCCAGAAGAGGCTGCAATGGAGCCAAAATAGAGCGCGCCAATGGGCCCTTGATTTGTACTTAATTCAAGCTGCGTCCCCGACACGGTGGATCGCCCAACGGCACGCGCTCGAAATAACGCCGTACTCTGCGCATCCAGAGCGTCTAAATTCAAGTCCAATTGCCGGGTCAAGGTGAAGTCAAAATGTTCACCAAACCACTGACGGCCGCTTCCTACTAAATTTTGCAGTTCTTGCTCATGATGAGCCACATGCGTATATCGGCCCACCGACACGCCCCCCCCTGTAAGCGGACTAGCATTCTGAATACGCGCGCCCCCCTCCGTGGTCGTCACAAAATATACTTGCTCGTCGCTGTAAGGATGGTGCCGATGGTCCAATTGTCCCGTTACCGAATTATGTACCCAAGTGTGCGGACTTTGCCCATAAAAATAGATGCGGTCTGAGCCCGAAAATTGCCCATCTCCCCCGTCCTCGACAAAAATGTGTAAAGGCTGTAAATCAGATTCACGGGCCACATTGTTTCGCTCGGGCAAAACCCCCGCACTGCGACCATACATGCCCAATTTGGAGGATTCAAAGGGCGGGGTGCCCAATCCAAGACTTTCCAAATCTGCCGGGCTAAGCATGTAGATCGCGTCGTCCGAAACGGAGACCTTAGCCCAATCACCTTGCTTTAAGACCGATCCAGCATTTTGCGCAAATGCCTGATTTACAGCAATAATTAAGACAAAGAGAAGCGTGAATCGGCGCAAAATAATCTGTATTTGAGGTGGAATACCCGAATAAAATTGAATCTTTAATACCATAAACGAGGAAAAGCCGCGTTTGTTGTTTAGGCAAATTTGCGCTCTTTTTCACGAAAGAACGAGGAAAATCGTATACTTGTGGCTCTTAATTCGTACATCTAACATGGCAGTGAAACGCCTATTGACCATAGCTTTCGTCCTTTTGGGGCTCTCGTCCGTATACGGTCAGGATCCCCACTTTTCGCAATTCTATGCCAATCCACTGTATTTGAACCCCGCTTTCGCCGGGATCAGACAGTGCCCCAAGGTTAACGTCAACTACCGCAACCAGTACCCATCACTGGGGGTTTATCAGACGTATTCCGCATCCTATGACCAATACGTTGATCGTCTCAATGGCGGTGTCGGTGTGTTGATCATGCAAGACGAGGCTGCCAATGGCGCACTCGCTCTCACGGAAGCTTCTTTGATCTATTCGTATCACCTAACCGTGACGCGCGATTTCTCTATTCTTTTTGGCGCCCAGGGTACTTTCCGTCAGCGCTCTTTGGATTGGAATAGCTTGACTTTCCCCGATCAAATTGATCCTTTCTATGGTTTTGTGAAGCCTACGAATGAAATTGCTCCCGACAACACCACAAACAGCCATCTAGACTTGACTTTTGGCATGTTGGGTTTCACGGAAAACTTTTATGCCGGCATTACAGCCTCTCACGTGACCGAGCCAAACGAGGCCTTTTTGTCGAATAATTCGTTGCCGATGAAGTTGTCTGCTCAAATGGGCGCGACGATTCCAATTGGACGCAAGCGTTTGTACAACTCATTGGACAATTTGCTCATTCCCCACGTGGTCTTCCAAAGCCAAGGTGGAGCGAACCAAATCACTGGGGGTCTATCCTTCAACCGCGGACCAATGACTGGAGGTATGGCATACCGTCAAGCACTTGGAGCCATTAGCTCTAATCCGGATGCCTTAGTGTTCATACTGGGCGTAGCACCAAACGATGTTCCTTGGACTTTCGGTTACTCTTACGATTATACCATTTCTCCCCTGAAAAACACCTTGGGTGGTGCGCATGAAATTTCCATGTCCTACCAGTTCCCTTGCCGCTCGCGCCGCACGCGCTACAGCGAAATCAAGTGTCCTAAATTCTAATTGATTCTCTCATGAAGCTTCAATCTGTTCTTCGTTCTTGCACGGCGGCTCTCGCAGCAACCATGCTCCTAGCTAGCTGCGGTAAAACGGCATCTAGCACTACCGGTATGTCATACAATGACAAGAAAAACGGTGGGTTCCAAATTAATCTCAACTACAAGGGTCAAGAAACAGGTCCTGGGTTGGTCTTTGTTGAAGGTGGAACGTTCATCATGGGCCGCGTAGAGGAAGATTTCATTCGCGACTGGAACAATACCCCCAACCGCGTGACCGTGGCTTCTTTCTACATGGACGAGAACGAGGTGACCAACGCAGATTACCGCGAATACCTTTACTGGTTGCGTCGCGTGTATGATTACGGGTACTATCCGCAGATCTATCAGTCAGCCCTTCCAGATACCTTGGTATGGCGTGATAAATTGGGGTACAATGAGACCTATGTAGAAAACTACCTGCGCCACCCTGCGTATAACTTCTACCCTGTCGTAGGCATCTCCTGGGAACAAGCGATGCGTTACTGTTCTTGGAGAACAGACCGTGTAAACGAGCAAATCTTGATTGACAAGGGTGTTTTGAACGTCATGGCCAACCAAGCAGATGATCAAAACTTCAATACCGAGGTGTACCTCTACAAGCAAGGTGAGTATACGCAGCAAAACAAGCGTGGCCTGAAGGATATCTCGCCACAGCAAGTCTATGGCAAAGAAGGACGCCCTGCGCGCATCGAAGATGGCATTTTGCTTCCAAAATATCGCCTCCCAACAGAGGCAGAGTGGGAATACGCAGCCTATGCTGAAGTAGGCAACCGCGTCTACAACCGCACTATCGACCGAAACAAATACACCTGGAATGGTTCTAGTGTGCGTAATGCAGATAAGAAAAACCGGGGCGACATGTTGGCCAACTACCGCCGTGGCGCGGGGGATAACATGGGTATCGGTGGCTACTTGAACGACCAAGCCAACATCACGATGCAGGTGCGTTTTTACCCTCCTAACGATTTTGGCTTGTATGACATGGCTGGCAACGTGGCTGAATGGGTTCTTGATGTCTACCGCCCCTTGTCTGGTTCTGACATGAGTGATCACCGTCCTTTCCGCGGAAATGAATTCGAGACGTTCGACAATAACTACGAAGGCATGGGCGAACTCGCCGTATTGACTGAGCCTCAGTATGATACAGACAGCTCACTGGTTCGTCTTCCCGGTCAATTGCCCGTACGCAAAGTGACGGAAGAAGAGAACCTCGGTCGCCGCAACTATCAAAAATCCGACTACCGTGACTTTGTTGACGGGGACGTGGAATCCTCAATCCTTTATGACAAAGGAGGCGTTGCCGAAGGGGATGCACCTATGTACGAGTATGGAGAATCTACCTTGATTGGTAACAATACCCGTGTGTTCAAGGGTGGTTCTTGGAAGGACATGGCCTACTGGTTGTCTCCTGGAACGCGTCGTTATCTCGAGCAGGATCTTTCTACTGACTTCATCGGCTTCCGTTGTGCCATGGATCGCGTAGGATTCCAAAATTTGGATGACAACCGCCGCAAGAGCAACTCCAAGCCCAAAGAAGAGAAATTCCGCCGCTACAAGCCCTGATGGAACGCCTCTACGCATGCTTTGACGAGCATGTAGGAATCTGCTCAGACTCTCGTTCACTCGAGTCTGGGCAGATTTTTTTTGCTCTTAAGGGGGAGCGCTTCGATGGGCATAGCTTTGCGGTCCAAGCCCTAGCAGAAGGCGCTTCTGCCGTTGTAGTGGAAGACTTGCCTTCCGGCCTAGACGCTTCTGACCCGCGCGTCTTCCATGTCCCTAGTGTGCTCCAAGCACTGCAAGATCTTGCGCGTTACCACCGACGCCAATGGGGCAAACCCATCGTTGCTATGACGGGCAGCAATGGAAAAACCACTGTGAAGGAACTCTTTGCCGCCGTACTGAGCCAAAAATTTAATCTCCACGCCACCAAGGGCAACTTCAACAACCACTTAGGCGTGCCCTTCACCTTGTTGCAGTTGCGGTCTGCGCATGAGCTCGCCGTGGTGGAAATGGGCGCCAACCACCAAGGCGAAATCGATCTCTTGAGCCGCATCGCGGAACCTAGTTTGGGCTACATCACCAATTTTGGTCGGGCGCATCTTGAAGGTTTTGGCGGGGTGGAAGGGGTGATCAAAGGCAAAACGGAACTCTACCGCTATCTCCGAGCCTCCCAGGGGGAAATCCTGTGCAACCCAGAAGACTCCTTACAAGTGGCGCATGCAGGACCGGGGGCCCTCGTGTTTGAGCCGAAGCTTAGCACGTGGATGGAAGACGACGGCTTTGTCCACATCAGCGACGGCACACATTCGGTCAAAAGCCACCTAAGTGGGAGTTTCCAAGGGAATAATCTGAAAGCCGCGTGGACCCTGGGACTCCATTATGGGCTCAATCCAGAGGCCATCTGTGCGGGCATCTCCTCCTACATTCCCAGCAACAATCGGGGCGAATTACGCAAGACGGCAAAGAACACCCTGTTCTTGGATGCCTACAATGCGAACCCGTCGAGCATGGAGCTTTCTTTCCTGTATGCCAAGGGTTCCCATCCAGAGCTTCCACACGTGTACATCGCCGGCGATTTATTTGAATTAGGAAGCTATTCGGCGTTAGAACATCAACGCATGGTGGACCTCTTTGTGGACCATCAAGCAACCCATGTCTGGTTAATTGGTGAAGCCTTTTCAGCTTGTCGCTTTCCAGATCATTATCGAAGCTTCAGCAAGACGTCTGAAGCCTTGATTGCCATGCAAGAGGCTCAGGTTCGTGATTCGTTCGTCTGGATTAAAGGATCGCGCGGCATGGCGTTAGAGAGCCTTTTGCCGGTGCTCTAAGCGCTGGACTGACGCAGATCGATTAAAGCGATAGGCGCAAGCCCATACGAATGCCTACGAATAGAGGAAGTTCCGTGTACGCACGGTTGCTCGTCCCATCTTCGAGGTCACCAAAACCATAATCCATCACCCCCATCAAGGAATAGCTGAGATATTCCGTCAGGGCGACATTTCCACCTACTTGGATACCTGCTGTCCAAAAAGAAGGCGCATGCGGGGCATCCCCTGAACCATTCAGGCCCGATTGCTGAAAGCTTATCGCGCGGCGATAGGTAACGGTGGGCCATGCTTCAAGGCTTACCTCATCACTTAATTGTGTTACCAAGCCTGCACGCATGGGAATAGACCAATAGCGGGCTTTGGTCGATTGCACCTCGTCATTGGACAGGCGGTGGGCATAGTTGACCCACGTCTGCCCTACCCCGATGCCCAAGTACAAGGGGCGCAAGTGCACATCTGCCGAAAATCCAGTTTCCACATTCAAGCGCGACAAAAAACGGTCGTCTACTTCGGGTTGCACGCCATTCAAATCGGAGCCAATCCGTCGAAACATCGTCGTAGGCTGGCCGTATACATTGAAGTTCACGATGCGCTGCCGGACATCGCTATCCGTGTAATAGCGTGGCTCAGACTGCGCTGACAAGCCTAAAGAGGCACAGAGTACGCTGAAGATGATTATCCGTTGCATGCGGCTACTTTGTCTTTAAATGCTTGTATAAGATCGGGAATTCCCGCTGGATTTTTACCCCCTGCCGAGGCATAAAAGGCTTGTCCCCCTCCACCTCCTTGGATGAAGCTGCCTAACTCACGAACCCACTGGCCTGCGTTTACCTCACCTAAGGCTTCATCCCCTGCGCCCAGATGCACTTGAGCTTTGCCATCGGCTTCTATAGCCAACAGGATGATTGCCCGTGGATGCTGATCTTTAATTTGGAAGACCAAATCTTTGGCCGACGCGGCGTCTAAATCAACTTTAGCCGCCATAACGCGATATCCTCCCAAATCTTCCGCGGCAGCAAGTAAGTCTCCTTTAAGATTTCCTGCTTGCGCCCGATTCAGATCCTCCAGCTTTTTTTGAAGATCACTAAGTTCTTGACGCATGCTGCGAATCACTGCGGCGGGATCCGCATGTTTGGCTTCCGCCGTGATTTCTGCTAAGCTAGAACGCTGCTCGAGCAAATAGGTTAAAGCGGCTTGACCGGCTAAGGCTTCCACACGGCGCACTCCAGCGGCTACAGAGGATTCTGAGAGTAGAATAAACGTTCCAAGCTGCTGGCTGTTTTCCACATGGGTTCCTCCGCACAATTCGATGCTCGGGCCAAACTGCACAGCACGCACTTTATCCCCATATTTTTCGCCAAAGAGCGCCATCGCGCCCATGGCTTTGGCCGCATCGACGGTGATGTCCGAATGCACTTCCAAAGGCAGGGCTTCCGCAATCATTTGACGCACCTTGGCCTCAATGGCTGTCCACTCGTCTGGACTGATCTTTTGGAAATGGGAAAAGTCAAAGCGCAACCCGCCTGGATGAACCAGCGAGCCGCGTTGCTCCACGTGCGTACCCAGCACCTCGCGCAGGGCATGGTGCATCAGGTGAGTGGCCGAATGATTTTCCGCCGAAGCGCGGCGACGCTGAACGTCGATTTCCGCTAGCACCGTTACTGTCCACGTGGATGGCGCAGCGGCTAAGTGGTGCAAAATCACGCCCGTCTCCTTGGTGGTGTTCACCACGGCAATGCGCTCCTCGCCGAAGGTCAGGAACCCTTGGTCGCCCACTTGACCTCCCCCTTCAGGGTAGAAAGGCGTACCCTCCAAGACCACCTGAACCAAGCGGCCCTTTGGCGTCTCCACTTCGCGGTGACGCAAGACCGTACAGGTTGCTCCAGATACATAGTAGCCGATAAAAAGGTCGCTTTGACCGTGGGCCAGCTCGATCCAGTCGCCCACTTTTTGCACAGAGGCCGCCCGCGAGCGCGCCTTCTGCTGGGCCATCTCCTCGCCAAAGCCTGCTTCGTCCATGGACAAGCCGTTTTCGCGGCAGATCAGGGCCGTGAGGTCCAAGGGGAAGCCAAAGGTGTCGTAGAGTTCAAACGCGCGAGCGCCTGACACAACGCCGTCTTTTGCTTCGGCCATAGCCACATCTAAGCGTTTAAGTCCGGACTCCAAGGTGCGCAAGAAGGCGCTTTCCTCCTCGGCAATCACTTGGGCGACAAGAGCGCCTTGTTGATGCAATTCGGGGAAGGCCTCGCCCATGGCCTCTTGCATGACCGGCACCAAGTGCGTCATGAAGGGCTCGCGAAAGCCGAGGTCCGAATAGCCGTAGCGAACGGCGCGTCGCAAGATTCGGCGAATCACGTAGCCGGCACCCCCCGAAGCGGGCAATTGACCGTCGGCAATCGCAAAAGCCACGGCGCGGATATGGTCCGCAATAACGCGGAAAGCGATGTCGATGCGTTCCGTCTGGCCATACACGTGCCCGCTCAAAGCGGTAAGCTTGTCTAAATAGGGTTTAAATACGTCTGTATCGTAATTGGACGACTTGCCCTCAATGGCGCGCACGAGGCGCTCAAAGCCCATGCCAGTGTCCACATGCTGTGCGGGAAGCGGCACCAAAGAACCGTCTGCCTTGCGCTGGAACTGCATGAATACGAGGTTCCAAATTTCGATGACTTGAGGATGGTCGGCATTCACCAAGTCGGCACCGGGCTGCGCAGCGCGCTCAGAGGCCGGGCGCAGGTCAATGTGAATCTCAGAACAAGGCCCACACGGTCCAGTTTCGCCCATTTCCCAGAAGTTATCTTTCTTGGAGCCGTCCAAAATCCGGTCCGCTGCGATGTGTTTGGCCCACATGCCGCGGGCTTCCTCGTCGGCGGCCAAACCGTCGCCTGCATCGCCGCCAAAGACGGTCACGTACAATTGCTCCGGATTCAGCCCGTAGACCTGCGTCAAGAGTTCCCACGCCCAATCAATGGCTTCTTGCTTGAAATAATCACCAAAGCTCCAATTGCCGAGCATTTCGAACAACGTGTGGTGGTAAGTGTCGATGCCGACCTCTTCTAGGTCATTGTGCTTCCCACTTACACGCAAACATTTCTGTGTATCCGCAATGCGCGGATGCGTCGCAGGGCGGGCGCCGATGAATACATCCTTAAACGGATTCATCCCAGCATTGGTGAACAAAAGGGTGGGATCGTCCTTCATCACCAACGGTGCTGAAGGAACAATGGCATGGCCTTTGGACTTAAAGAAATTTAAAAATGTGGAGCGAATTTCCGAGGAAGTCATGATTGCCTACTTTTGAAGGACTCCAAAATTAGGGGAAATCCCCCGGCTATGCGGAAAGCGAAGTATATATATGACCCATTAACCTTGGCGTACCACAAAGTGGAGCGCACATGGAGGCATCGTATGCGCGATACAAGCCTATTTTTATTGGCTTCTGCCTTGTTGGGCATTGTCTTTTTTTTAATCCTTGAATCTGTACTTGATTCCCCCAAGGAAAAGGCACTCAAGCGCGAATTGAATGATGTGTTGCTCACCTATGAGCAATTGAATGACCGCGTGGACGAATTATCCCTGGTCATGGGCGATATGGAGCGACGCGATGATGAGGTATACCGCGTGGTCTTTGAATCTGAACCTGTGGCGGATGAATTGCGTCTATCCTCCATCGGCGGAGCGGCAGAACGCTACGAAGCCATTCGCGGGCTGAGCAATGCCGCCTTATTAGAGCGCACCGCGCGGAAAGTGGACGAATTGACCAAGCGTCTCAGTGTCCAATCCGAAAGTTTAGACGACCTCGCCAAATTAGCTACGAACAAAGAAGCTCTACTCAATGCATTGCCCGCAATTCGCCCAATTAAAATGACGGCAGGGGTGCGCTTTTCTTCCGGTTTTGGCTACCGCCTCCACCCCATTTTCAAAGTACGCAAAATGCATGCGGGTGTGGACTTTACGGCGAAAAAAGGCACCCCCATTTATGCCACGGCGGATGGCACGATCATTTCCAATGATGTGTATGGCGGGCGAGGTTTTGGCAAGCATTTAACGATTTCTCACGGCTTTGGCTACCACACCCTGTACGCCCACATGGACCGCGTCGTAAAACGCCGTGGTCAAAAGGTCAAACGCGGGGACTTAATCGGTTACGTCGGGAATACGGGGCGCTCCACTGCTCCTCACTTACACTATGAAGTTATTCGGAATGGACGCCGGATCAATCCCATTAATTACTTCTTCAATGAATTGACCCCTGCAGAATACGATGCCCTAGTGCGTGCTGCAGCGGCCTCTAACCAAAGCTTTGACTAAGATGGCCACGCTACCCACGGAATGGACAAAACGCTATTACAGCATCGGCGAAGTTGCACGCATTTTTGAGGTGAATACCTCGACACTTCGCTTTTGGGAAAAAGAGTTTCCTGAACTCAGCCCGAAGAAAAATGATCGAGGTGTCCGAAAATACACCCCCGAAAACATGGAAACGGTGCGTCGGATTTACCACCTCGTGAAGGAACGCGGCTTTACGCTGAAAGGCGCTCGGCAGAAATACAAGCAAAATCCCAACGATGTGGTGCAAACAGAAGATGTGGTACGGCGTTTGCTAAAGATTAAAGGGGACATGGAGTCCCTTAAAAAACAACTAGATTCACTTAAATGAAACGATCTACGATCACTATTTTTTCTATCGTCGCGGCGGTACTTATGCTCATTCTTTGGGGGGTTAACACCAACAACCGTTTTGTCTCACTCAATGAAGACATCACCGGCCAATGGGCTCAAGTTGAAAGTGCTTACCAACGTCGAGCAGACTTAATCCCAAATTTGGTCGCCACGGTAAAGGGCTATGCAGATTTTGAGCAAGAGACTTTGACGCAAGTGATTGAAGCCCGCGCTAAGGCGACTTCGGTCAACCTGGATGCGAATAATTTGAGCCAAGAAAATATTGCCGCCTTCCAAGCAGCCCAAGGCGCTGTGAAAGGCTCTCTAGACCGATTACTCTTGACGGTTGAGCGCTATCCCGACCTCAAAGCCAATCAGAATTTCCTTGCCCTCCAAAATCAACTAGAGGGCACAGAAAATCGCATTAATGTGGCCCGGGATCGCTTTAACAAGTCCACACAGGCTTATAACAGTGCAATCAAGCGCATTCCTGCCTCATGGATTGCTGGCATGGGTGGTTTTGAAGCCCGAGGTTACTTTGAAGCTGAAGCTGGAGCAGAATCAGCTCCTGAGGTCTCGTTTGAATGAAGGTCGTTCTCCAAGAGCGCGATAAGGAAGTGCTTCAGGCCGCCATTCAGGCGGCTGAAAAAAACTGCTCGGGCGAAATTCGCGTCCATGTGGCCGAAACCTGCACGCGTGATCCCCTCGTGGAAGCCCGATACTGGTTCAAGCAATTGGGCATGCACAAGACGGAATTGCGCAATGGCATACTTTTCTACATCGCCCTAGATAGCCGCAAGTTCTCCATCCTAGGAGACCAAGGCATACACGAAAAAGTAGGACAAGCCTTCTGGGAGCAAGTGCGCGACGCCATGATTCCCTTCCTCCAAAAAGAGGATTGGTTAAGCGCCCTATCCTCAGGGATTTCGCAAGCAGGAAAGGCTTTAGCCACCCACTTCCCCCATGCAGGCTCAGCGGACATCAACGAATTGTCGGACGAAATCAGTCATTCATCGTGAAGTTCTGGGGCAGCCTATGCGTCGTGCTAATCAGTGCGTTGACCGCCTGGGCTCAACCCTATCCCAAGCCTGAGGTCCGCGAAGGCCTTGTCAGTTTTCAAGGAGTCCGCTCCGAGTCCGTATTCCAAGGCAATGAGGAAGCGCTGGTTGAATCTGTACTGCAGGCAGTAAATGATTCCACCTCGACGCAAATTGCCGTTTTATTTGTCGCATCCTGCGACGATGATATCAATTTTGCCGCTGCCCAAACACTCAGTGACTGGGGCATCGGTCAAGCAGGCAAAGACAATGGCGTGTTGGTGCTTATTGCCTTGGAGGATCGAAAGATGGCTATTTCGACGGGCTATGGTCTGGAGGCCAGTCTCACAGATTACCAGTGCAGTCGGCTAATCCAAGAGGTGCTGATTCCATCCTTTCGCGAGAAGGCCTATGAGGCCGGACTGAGCGAAATGGCCCGGCAAATCGCTCAAATCTTGAGCGGTCAATTTGATCCCGAAGCGTATTCATCCCCGCGCGACGACCGAAAAACGATTCGTCTACTCTTTCTTCTTATCGCGGTTATTGCCTTGATTTTCTACTCAGCTCGCCATGGAGGCGGTCCGGGTTCAGGATTTGGAGGCCGACGGGGCTACTGGATGGGGCCGGCCGGCGGAGGCATGTATCGCGGCGGTTTTGGCGGTGGTTTTGGCGGTGGCGGAGGCTTCGGCGGGGGTGGATTTGGTGGTTTCGGCGGTGGCATGGGCGGCGGTGGCGGCGCAAGCGGCGGCTGGTAGGTACTTTCCGTTGTTTTTCCGACCTTTGCGTCAAATACTTTGCTATGAAAAATTGGGCTTCCTTGCTCGTGATGGCCGTTTTGATGAGCGCTTGTGCGACTCCTCAAGCGAGCATTTCTCAGAAATCTTCTACCCTTTACAATGTGCAAGTGCGCAAATCTGCCAACCAATTGATGGAAGTGGTCGATGTGCAATTGACGGATGGAAGCCAATGGGCCTCCGGCTCGTTCCGATTAACTGACCCAAGCGGAAAGCGCAATGTCCTCAATACCAAAGGATACAGTGAATTTGCCATCCAAGTAGTCACGCCTTCCATGAGCTTTGCGCCCAATCAAGCCTTGATTTCCTACCGTCTAGAGACGGATGGCCCAGTGAAATCCATGCTTCTCGAATTGCAGTCCATGCCCGCCCCTGTAGAAGCCGAAACGCGTCCTACCCTGGCAGAATAATACCATCCATATGGTCTACATCCAACGTAGAGAGACGTTTAGTGCCTCCCACCGATTGCACAATGCAGATTGGTCGGATGCCCAGAATGAAGCCGTTTTTGGCAAGTGTTCCAATCGCTTTGGGCATGGTCACAACTTTCAACTTATTGTTACGGTAAAAGGCCAGGTGGATCCTCAGACGGGCTTCGTCATGAATTTGGTCGACTTAAAAGCCATCATGATGGCCGAAGTGATTGACCATGTGGATCACCGCAACCTAAATGAGGATGTACCCTTTTTGGCCGGCATCATGCCCTCGACGGAAAATTTGGCCATGGCCTTTTGGAAGCGCCTATCCCCTGCCATTGAGGCCAAAGGAGCAGCGCTTCATTGCATCCGAATTATCGAAACTGAAAACAACTTTGTAGAATACTACGGCGAATGAAGGCATATATATTCCCTGGTCAAGGGGCTCAGAGCCCTGGTATGGCCCAAGATCTATACGAAGGCCATCAGGTCTTGTTTGATGAAGCGAATGCCATTTTAGGCTTTTCCTTGTCGGATATCATGTTCCATGGCAGCATGGAAGACTTGACTCAAACGAAAGTGACTCAACCTGCCATCTTTTTGCACTCTGTAGCCAAGGCCATGAGCCTAGGTGAGGACTTTCAGCCGGCCATGGTGGCAGGGCACTCACTTGGCGAGTTTTCGGCCTTAGTAGCTGCTGGGGCCATGACCTTTTCAGATGGCATGCGACTCGTTTCCCAACGTGCTCAAGGCATGCAAGCTGCGTGCGAAGCGGAGCCTTCCACGATGGCAGCTATTCTTGGCTTAGAGGATGCGGTGGTCGAAGATATCTGTGCCCAAAGCCCAGGTTTAGTGGTGCCGGCCAACTACAACACACCGGGTCAATTGGTGATTTCAGGAGCCACCGCCGCGGTAGAAGCAGCGTGTGAACTGGCCAAGGAAGCCGGGGCAAAACGCGCTTTGATATTGCCCGTCGGAGGCGCTTTTCACAGCCCCTTGATGGCCTCGGCCGGGGAAGCCTTATCTGCCGCATTGGACGCGGTCAACATCCAAAAACCAACTTGCCCTATTTACCAAAACGTCGTGGCGGCTCCGGTACTCGATCCCGAAGAAATTCGCGCTAACCTGAAGGCGCAACTCACGGGCTCCGTCAAATGGACGCAGACCGTGCAAGCTATGGTGGCCGCAGGGGCAACCCATTTTTACGAGGTTGGACCTGGCCGTGCCCTGCAAGGGATGGTCAAGAAAATCGCCCCCGAAGCCGAAGCTGTTTCCGCATGAGCATGACCTTCGGTTGGCAGAGCCCATCCAACATTGCGTTGGTTAAATACTGGGGCAAGCGCGATCCACAGCTGCCCTCCAATCCGTCCATTAGTTTCACCTTAGATGCCTGCCATACACAGACGAAGGCTCATTTTGAGCAAGGCCAAGGGGTTCAGGTTCTTTTAGATGGCGTCGAAACGCCCAGTTTTGTCCCAAAAATTGAACAATTCATTGGTCGGATCCAACATCGCCATCCTTGGCTAGCCGACTACCGTCTGACCGTAGATACCTTCAACAGCTTTCCCCATTCGAGTGGGATAGCCTCGTCAGCCTCAGGCCTGAGCGCCTTAGCGCTCTGCGTAGTGGACGCTGCCCAAGCGGTAGGCCACGCGCTCCTCGAAGCAGATCCCCGGCGGGAAGCCTCTATTTTAGCCCGACTTGGCTCTGGTAGCGCGAGCCGTTCCGTGTATGGCGGTTTAGTCGTCTGGGGAGAGACCGCATCCATTCCTGGCAGCAGTGACCACTATGCCCTTCCTTTTCCGCACGTGGTACACCCCGTATTCAGTAACTTCTGTGACGTGGTCATCCTGGTAGATGTTGGTCAGAAAGCGGTGAGCAGCACCGCAGGGCATGCCCTGATGGAGAGCCATCCATTTGCGGAGCAACGATTTGCACAAGCCCATACCCATATGGCTGCCTTCAAGGAACTCTTGGCGCAAGGCGATGTTTTTCCCTTTTTAGATTTGGTTGAACGTGAAGCGCTCACGCTTCACGGGCTTATGATGAGCTCCCAGCCGAGCTATATTCTCATGCGTCCCAACACCCTGCATATTTTGGAGGCCATCCGTCGATTCCGTCAGGAAACTGGCACCCCGATTGGCTTCACTCTGGATGCGGGCGCAAACGTACATGTGCTGTTTCCCAAGGAAGTAGAACAAAGCGCCATGCGTTTTGTTAACGAAGTATTGGCTCCCTATGCCAAAGATGGTCGGTTCATCGAAGACCGTGTTGGCCAGGGACCCCTATCTTTGTAACACCTACACCAAGCATGCGCCCAAATTACTTTGCCAAAATCCTACTCTTCGGAGAGTATGGAATCATAAAAGATGCCATGGGGCTTTCCATTCCCTATCGCAATTACTCGGGCGCATTGCATGTACCAGAAGGGGCTGTGACCGTTTCTCAACGCCTTTCCAATGAAGCTCTTGCGCCTTTTGTAGACTACCTCCAAGAATTAGACTATCAAGGCGAGTTGAAGGCAGGGTTGGATATGAAACGCCTCCAAAAAGACCTTTCTGAAGGGTTATTTTTTGAATCGAGCATTCCTCAAGGCTACGGTGTGGGTTCATCGGGGGCTTTGGTTGCCGCGTTGTATGCGGAATATGCCAAGGAGCCTTTGGACTTGAGCCAAGAACTCCCCGCTCAGGGCATCGCACAACTCAAAGAAGCGCTCGGTCAAATGGAATGCTATTTTCATGGAAAGAGCTCAGGAATTGATCCGACCATTTGCTATCTGCAGCTTCCCTTACTGATCCGTTCAAAAGAAGATCTCGGCACCGTAGATATGCCCACGACGGAAGTCGAGGGCAAAGGGGCTATTTTCTTGCTCAATTCCGGCAATCCAGGGGAAACACAGCCCATGGTGAACATCTTCATGGAAAAGCTCAAAGAAGAGGGTTTCCGCAAGGTGATGTCTGGGCAATTCAAGAAATACAACGACGCCTGCGTACAGGCCTTCCTCAATGGCGATTGGGACCCTCTTTTCTCCAATTTGAAAGGGCTTAGTCGCGTAGCCTTGGAGCACTTCAGTCCGATGATTCCAAGCGCATTTCATGCCTTATGGCAAAATGGTATTGACAGCAATGCCTACTACCTGAAGCTATGTGGTAGCGGGGGCGGGGGCTATATTCTGGGCTTTACCAAAGATTTGGATGCAGCCATAGCGGAATTAGCACCGCACAAACTGGACGTCGTCCTGCGATTCTAAACGCCGTGCGCAGACGCAGCCGGCTCGTACATCGCTTTGTCGCCTTCCTTTCGTTGGTGCGCTGGACGCATTTAGCCTTTTTAGCTTGGGCGCAAAGTATGGCCTATTTCTTCTTATTTCAGGCAAGCCCTCGGGCGACCTCCTTTGCCGAGCCAAAATTTTTATTTGTGCTTTTGGCTACCGCCTTTATCGTGGCGGGAGGATCCCTAGTTAATAGCTTTTATGACATGGAGCGCGACTTGGTACAACGGCCATGGCGCACCCTTTTTGAACGTCCCGTTGCTAAAAAATATGGACTTCGCTTAGCCTCTATGTTCTATGCAGCTGGGCTTTTTTCTGTTTGGATTGGGCTTCCGTGGTGGATCGCATTGCCTTTCAGCTTATACGCTGTGCTCATTTGGCTGTATTCACACAAGCAATGGAGCCAACACCTTTTAGGGCCGTTAATGGCGACCTTGCTCGCCTATACCCCACTTCTTTTATTGGCCTTGGCATACACGCCAGATTCAGAAGCTGGATTTTTGCGCTCCCTGCCTTTGGCAATGGTCATGATTGTTTTAGAATGGCGGCGACAATGGGAACGCAAAAGGCTTTTTCAGCTCGAATCCTCAAAGCGAAAGAATTGGCTTCGACGTCAATGGCTATACAAAGGGCTATTGATCATGGGCATTGCGTCCATTCCCTTTTTGTAGACTTGATTTTACCGAATCAATGTGAACGTACCGTGTTGCTCGGTCACGTTTCCAAAGGGCAAGAATATCATGAGTCGATACGAGTACACTCCTTCTGGTACCGGTTGGCCTCCAAAGGTGCCATCCCAAGATTCGGCCAAATCATCCGAAGAGTAGACTTTTAATCCCCATCGATTAAAGATTTCCCATTGCATCCCTTCGATGCCCAAGGCCTCGACTTTGATGCGGTCATTAATGATGTCCCCGTTGGGCGAAAAGGCGGTTGGGATATACACATAATAGTCCATGCGCAACTCGATGGGCACGGTAACGGAGTCCGCGCAGCCTAGGGAATCTGCCACGGCTAACGACACATAATAGGTGCCTGGCTTGGAGTATGAATGCACGGGATTGACATCGGCACTTTGATCTCCATCTCCGAAATACCACGCCACATAATTGGTGTCACTCGATTGATTGTTGAATTGCACATTCAACGGATTGCTCGGATTGGGCAGATATGTAAATGCGGCGGCAGGCGTTGGGGCGACACCAACCCACACGCTATCTCGGGTGATGAACCCACATTGATCTACCACTTTAAAGTTGTACCAGCGGCTCGAGGAGGGCGTCACGGTCCATAGGCTATCCGCTGGACCACCCGTCCACGTGATCGTATAGGGAGGCGTTCCATATCGCGCTTCCGCTTTGATTTCCACGCTTTCTCCTGGACATATCCATGTGGTGTCCGAATAGGTCATCACCGAATCATAGGGAAGAACATAAATAGTCACGGAATCCACGGCAGCACTGTCCATACACTCATCAATGCCATAGAAATAATACGTTTCCGTACCCAAAGGATTTACGGTGAGTTGGACTCCACCTGTCGTGTCTGTTCCCCACCATCCCGAGGTATTTCCCTCTCCTGCCGTGAATGTCCCCAGCAAGATGCTTTGTTGCCCTGGACATTGCAACGTGTCGTTTCCTTGGGCCACCGAAGCATTGACGGTAACCTCCACTTTGTCCCGGATTAAAAACGTCTTGTATTGTGCCGGATACACCGCACAATTGGTCGATACGGGCTGCATGACGACTTCAATGGTTTCTTGAGGCTCAGCTAGCCCATCATCATAGGCCCAAATTTGAATCGAGTCTCGGGTCACGCCGGGCAACAAGGTGACAGACGGTGGAAAAGGACTATAGTCTAGCCCTGATGTGGCCGTGCCCAGGATGTTAAAGTCTACAACCATCGTATCAAAGACCGCTCCTTGGCGTTCCAAGTATAACCACGAGGGGCTGCAGCCTTCTACCACGGTAGAGTCATTGAAACTATTTCCTTGATTCCATGCCTGGCTGAGAGAAATGGTCGGCAACTCAAAGCTTCGAGCCCCGATGAAAACGGCAGAATTCAACGCCCCATCGCTCACGTCACATATAAACATTTTGATGGTGTAGAGCGCCCCACATGAGACCGAAGCTCGAGCAGTAAATACATCCGTAAAGCCCTCCATGTTGATGATCGAGGTGCCTCCTGAATTCGCGTTGTAATACACGGCGTTGGAGACATAGTTTGGGTTAGCCGAAAGGCAATTGCTCGCCGGCCAACTTCCTGAGGGAAAACCTTGGTTGATCGTATTCACCGCCACGGGGGTAGTGGTCCCCGGAATAACGGCCAAATTCACGGTGTCAATATTCGGGGTTCCATTGGAATTCCACATGGGGGCTCCGTTGATCCCTTGGCCGATCAGGAAAAAACCAAAAACATCATTGAACGAGGAGCACGTGTAGCTACTGTATTCTTTGGAGGCAAAGACATAATCAAACTTGACGGAATCGCCCGGGGCTACGAAACTGAACTGAATACCTGCCCGATCATATTGCGTAGAGCTTGAAGAGCCAATAGCACTGAGCACGGTGGTCAAGTTGGCCGAAGGGGTTTGGGTCGGATACGATGTATATGTCCCTGACTGGCCGGGAACCACGTCAAAGGCATTCGAAGAGACCATCACAATACCACTATCCAAACCGAAGCTTGGGTTGTTGATATTGAATTTCCCCAATTGGACGGATGCTGGCTGGCTCAATGGCGTGCCCAAAGGGCCGATCGGACTGAACACCGTCATATTTGGCCCCACCATCACGTTCTGAACCAACCACATGGGCTGATCCATTGGCGATGTGGAATTCACGGTCATATTTTGAGCCGTAAGGGTCGGGAGCAGGGCCAAAAATGCCATACTTACCGCTAGTTTAAAGGACCAAATATTTCTCGCGCGCATAGGTCGCCCTAAGGTAGTACATCCTTCGGATGCTTCCTATATTGCCTCTATGGAAAACTACATTGCTCAAAATCGCCAACGCTTTCTAGATGAGTTGTTTGAAATTCTTCGCATGCCAAGTGTCAGTGCTGACCCGGCGTATGCTAAGGATGTTTTTGCTACCGCAGAAAGCACCGCAAAATTTCTAAAAGCGGCCGGAGCTCAGAATGTAGAAGTCTGTGAAACCCCAGGATTCCCCGTGGTGTATGGTGATTATCTCATTGACCCTAGCCGCCCTACGGTTTTGGTGTATGGGCATTATGACGTACAACCCGCTGACCCAGTGGAACTTTGGACCAGCCCCCCGTTTGAACCCGTGATTCGGACCAGCGAAATCCATCCGGAAGGCGCCATTTATGCGCGTGGGGCCTGCGATGACAAAGGCCAGTTTTTTATGCATGTCAAAGCCTTTGAGGCCATGGTCGCTACGGGTAATGTTCCATGTAACGTCAAATTCATGATCGAAGGCGAGGAAGAAGTGGGTTCAGCTAATTTGGCATGGTTTGTCAAGCGCAATCATGAACGACTTGCCTGCGATGTGATTTTAATTTCGGACACCGGCATGGTAGCCCCTGGCGTGCCTTCCCTGACCACTGGCCTTCGTGGGCTTGCGTATGTGGAAGTAGAAGTCACGGGCCCAAATCGCGATTTACACTCAGGCCTCTATGGGGGAGCCGTAGCCAATCCGATTAACGCCCTCACCGAGATGATTGCCCGTTTACACGACGATCAAAAGCGCGTCACCATCCCTGGTTTTTATGACAAAGTAGAGACCCTCAGTGAAAGCGAGCGCGCAGAGCTCGCGCTGGCCCCATTCTCATTAGAATCGTATAAAAAAGCCCTCGATCTGGTGGATGTGGCCGGCGAAGCGGGGTATTCGACGATGGAGCGCAACAGCATCCGCCCCACCTTGGATGTGAATGGAATTTGGGGTGGATACACCGGGGCTGGTGCCAAAACCGTCATTGCCTCCAAGGCCTATGCCAAGATCTCCATGCGCCTCGTTCCGCACCAAGACCCAGATGAGATTACCGCATTATTCACGTCCTATTTTGGCCAGATTGCCCCCGCAGGAGTTACTGTCAAGGTGACCCCGCATCATGGCGGACAACCCTACGTTTGCCCGACAGACCACCCAGGGTATAAAGCGGCCGTGGCAGCATTAACGGACTCCTTTGGCCAGAAAGCCGTGCCCGTGCGAAGCGGTGGATCCATTCCCATTGTCGCCCTTTTTGAGGCAGAATTGGGGGCCAAAAGCATCCTCATGGGATTTGGCTTGGACAGTGATGCGATTCACTCACCGAATGAACATTATGGCGTGGCGAATTACTTCAAAGGCATCGAGACGATTCCCTTGTTTTATCGGCATTTCTCGGCAAGCTGGGGCAAATGAGAAGAAAGGGTTTCCTGCTGAACCCCCTAAAGTCTTACCCGAAGTACACTTTATGCACTCGGTACGCCAGCGCTGCGATATCGCGTAATTCCAAAAGAAGCTTCGTTTGAAGATGGGTTTGACGTGTAGTCAACTCCCCTTGGCGGTAGCGTTGCACGTCCAATTCTAACGCCCGATTGATGTCCATCACGATGCGGCGCTTTGCATTGAGTAAGTCCGCATGCGCCTCCGCCTTGCCCGTTTCAAGCGCCGTCACGATGCGATACATGTAGGGATTGAACAACGCGAGCAAGTCAGCGTAAGCCAATAGGAATTGACCATGTGGCTCCTTGTGAAAATTTGCGAGATGAGCATATTGCTCTTCCACCATAATTCGGGCACTCTGACTCAAATCACAGATATAGTCGAAGGCCATCAAATGCACCGCAGCCTGACTTCCCTCATCGAGTTTCAGTTCCTTGAGCACGCGCGTCATCTTCAATTCCAAATTGCGTTGGCGCTTGACCACCGCTTCAATCTCTTTATTCAAACGCACCGAACTACGCTTTTGCTTGGCCACTAAGGCTTCACCGGCCATGGCAACAATGTTTGCCGAGCGGCGAATGTCTGCAGCCATCAAGTTTCGGCTCATGCTGACGGGATCATCACTCAAGGATAGATTGTATACCTCGTCATCAACGAGGTTTTCGGACTTCATCTTCTTGGCAAAGCCCATGTTGCTGCGAACAATCTGGCCAATCGCAAAGACGGTGAGGATCAATGCCGCAATGAACTCCCCATAGTGTAAGAAGGCCGCAAAGAGTGCGGCAGCAAGGAATGCCACGGCGGCCGTCAAGAGCCACCCACCAATGACGTTGAGTACTCCGGCTACGCGATAAACGGCGCTTTCACGACCCCAAGCACGGTCCGCAAGCGAAGATCCCATTCCTACCATGAAAACCACATAGGTCGTAGACAGCGGAAGGCCCAAGCTTGTGGCATAGGCGATGAGGGAACTAGCGACCATTAGGTCGACCGCAGCGCGCACTAAATCAAAGGCCGGAGCGTCTTTCGATTTGGATTCGGGCAGGGTCTGAAAGCGTACATCCGTCCACGTTTGGAAACGCGCTGAGCTCACTGAGGCCAACCCTTGACTCAAGCCTCCAGCGGCAGACACGAGGAGGCGAGAAAGCGTGTTGGGCTTGAATTTTTCTGAACCTTCTCCTTGACGTGACAAACCAATTTGCGTGGCCGACACTTTGCGGGCCTTGGCGCTCGTCCACAGCGTGACAATCATAATCAGGCCCGCCAACACCAACAATAAGGTAGGCGTACCCACTTCTTTGGCCATACTATCCATGATCAACTCATGTGCATCCACCCCTGCAACCGCGAACATGCCATAGGCTTGATACGCCGCAACCGCCACACCGATAAAATTGACCAGATCATTCCCGGCAAAGGCCATCGCTAAGGAGAAGGTACCGAGCAAAACTACATAGCGAAGTGGGTTGACTTTGGCGAGGGTAATCATCCCTTGGGCAATCGCTGTGAATAGGAGGAAGAGCCCACCTAGAATTGCATTCTGGTGCTCTAGGAGTAGGTGCACCGTGTCCTTGGTCAAGAAGGAAGAGCCTTTCAGGCCTTTAAAAATCAAAAAGTTAATAATCAAGGTTGAGGCAATTCCACTGAAGATTCCTCCCCATTTGGACAGGCTCTCTTCCAACTTATAGGTAAAAGCAAGACGGGCAATCCACTGAATACTTATTCCTGCAACAAAGGCAATGCCCACGGAGGAAAAGATTCCCTGTACAATGTCTATCGTTGTATCCACATTGATGTACTCCGAGAAGGCAAAGGGATCTAACCCAGAATCAATGGCCGTGAGAAAGCCAATGGATGCACCAGCTCCAAAAAGAGTGAATACTAAGGAAACGGTCGTTGACGTGGGAAACCCGAGTGTATTGTAGATATCCAACAAGATCACATTCGTCAACATGACGGCGACGAAGATGAACATCAACGCATGAAAGCTGAAATAGCCTGGATTGAAGACGGATTTTCGAGCGACTTCCATCATGCCACTGGAGAACGTTGTGCCTAAAAGAACCCCTAAACTCGCGACAATGAGTATGGTTTTCATGCTTGCCACCTTGGAACCTAGGGAGGAATTTAAAAAGTTCACCGCGTCATTACTAACGCCAACGATTAATCCCAATGCGCTCAAGGAGAATAAGAGCACTACGAGGAGCAAGTATGAATCCATGAGCGCAAAAGTACCGCTTATGTCAGTCCACGAGTTAATTCCATGTTATTTTTCCATCCTGCTCGGACGGCGTATCCTTGTGTCGTGAACAACCTGGCTCAAAGTGATAGCGCTTACTTACAGCAGCATGCAAACAATCCGGTAGATTGGTGGCCATGGAATGCCGAGTCCTTGGAGGCCGCCGCCGCCCAAGGCCAATGGCTATTGGTCAGTATTGGCTATTCGGCTTGCCATTGGTGCCACGTCATGGAACGTGAAATTTTTGAGGATGCCGACTGTGCTTCCTACATGAATGCGCACTTTCGGAATATCAAAGTGGACCGGGAAGAGCGACCGGATATCGACCAAGCTTATATGGATGCGGCGCTGGCTCTATCTGGTCAAGGTGGTTGGCCATTGAATGTGGTTTGTTTGCCCGATGGACGTCCTATTTGGGCCTCCACCTATCTGCCAAAGGAGCGATGGCTGGCCGCCTTGGAACGATTAGTCGGGATTCGTGAGGAACACGCGGATTTGCCCGGACCCTATGCACAACGACTCGTGGATGCGTTAGAGGCCTCCCTACTGCCAAGCTCGCAGACACTCCCTCTTCCACAATCGCTGGACGAGCTTCCCGCGTGGGATAGTGCTTGGGACCCTGACCATGGGGGCTTCCGTGGAGCACCGAAGTTTCCATTGCCCGCGTTGTGGACGGAAGTAGCTCGACTCCCACGTGCGGGGAAGGACGGTCCTGATCATAGCTTGATGACCTTGCGTAGTATTCTTCGCTCAGGGAGCTATGATGCGCTACGCGGAGGACTCTTCCGCTATAGCACGGATCCCGTTTGGCAGGTTCCCCACTTTGAAAAAATGGCCTATGACAATGGGCTATGGATGCGTTGGGCCGCTGCTGCCTATGCGCGAAAGTCCGAACCCCTCTTTGCTGAAGCATTTAAGTCCACGGCCGAATGGCTCTTCAGAGAAATGCGTCTCCCCAGCGGCCTTTTTGCGGCCTCCCTCGATGCAGATTATGCCGGACAGGAAGGTCGATCCTACACATGGACCGAATCGGAACTTGAATCTTCGCTGGACGCCGATTGCGCCGCACGCGCCATTCAATTATTCAAGGCACAAGGCCCTGCCTGGGAAAATCAATGGATTCTGCATCGGCACCCGCAAGAAAATGATCTGAAGGTGCATCAAGCTTGGGAAGATCTCATGGTGGATTTGCGGCCACATGCGCTTCAACGATCCCTCCCCTTTCGAGATGACAAGTCTGTCCATGCATGGAACGCGTATATCGTGGTAGGCCTGGCAGAAGGCGCTCTGCATTTTCCCCCATGGAAAGCGCGGGCGGTCGAGTCGGCCAAGGCGCATTGGGAGGCTTTTGGTGCGGACCACGGGACGATAGGTCATGTTGTCTACCCTGGAAAAACAACGCAGGGTCGAGCCTTTTTGGACGACTTAGCCGCCACCATGGCCTGTTGTATCGCGATGGCTCAACTTACCTTGGACTCGCTGTGGGTAGATCGGTGTGATGCCCTGATACAGCAGGCAAATTCAGGCCATTGGGATGGTCAAGCCTATACCTTTTCGCACCGAGATCAAGCGGAACCTGCGTTTATGAATCACTACGATTGGGAGGACGATGTCCTGCCCAGCGCACAAGCGGGCATCGCGAGAACATTGATATACCTAGGCCATCTGCGCCAACGATCAGATTATCTCCAACGGGCCAGGCATTTGATTGTTGCCGCGAATCTGAGTGAACGCGAAGTCCGGCAGTCATTGTCGTGGTGGAGTTTGATTCCTTGGGTTCAAGACCATGTGGAGCATCTAATCATAAAGCCGAAAGCCCATTTGATGCACGCCCTCCCTGCGCATTTTTGGCTGTGGGGGCCCGGCGAAACGGTTAAAGGTCCCTTTGGACAGCTCTGCCACATGACCGCCTGTACTTTGGCTTTTGAAACAGACACAGACCTCCATGCCTACTTCCAAAAAGACTAAATGCGCGTGGTGCTTGACCGCCCCTGATTACGAAGCCTACCATGATGCGCATTGGGGACGTCCCATCTATGATGACCGTCAAATGTTCCAGTTCCTTCTCCTTGAGACTTTTCAGGCGGGCCTCAATTGGCTCATGGTGTGGCGTAAACGCGAGGCCTTTGCGCTCGCATTTCATCAATTTGACCCCCATCGTATAGCTCAAATGACGGAAGCAGATGTCGAGCGGCTCGCCATGGATCCAGGGATTATTCGAAATCGCGCGAAAATTCGCGCGGCCATTAAGAATGCTCAAGCTACACTTGCCCTTCAAGAAGAAGGCATAGGATTGGCTGCATACTTCTGGTCATGGACGAAGGGACAAGTTCAGGAGCGCCCAAATGGACAACCTGTGCCATCTAAGAGTGCATTAAGCGATCAGATTTCGGCGGATTTGAAAAAGAGGGGGTTTTCCTTTGTAGGGAGCACCGTGATTTATGCCCATTTACAAGCCAGTGGGCTCATCAATGACCATGATTCAGACTGCTTTAGAGCTTCGGAAGTCCGAGCCTTGGCACACCCGCCCGAAAAGCCTTGAGGTAATTTGGGCTAAAGGCGGCCGCGTCCACTGCTTCACCCGCATTGAAGGCAGCTAGGGCCAGCTTCGCCCCATGCCTTGCGGAGGCATAGGGAATACCTAAGTCCTGAAGTCCGGGAAATCCTGGGATGGCCTTGGCCACACCATCCCCCACTCCATAGACCGTATGTTGGTTCGGCAATCCAGCAGGAATGGGCTCCTCCTCTAGGAGCTGGGGCGCATCATCACTTAAGCGCTGGCCATTCCCATCAAAGAGCGCGCTGTATACTTCCATGCGTCGGGCATCCATGGCGGCCCAAAAAGTAGCCTCCGAAGCGAATTCCCCTCGTGCCTCCATCCCTGCATGGGATAGCGCTTGCAGCGATGAGTACGCAATGAGCGGGAGATCATAGGGAGCCACTAAGCCCTTCGCAGAGGCGGCGCCAATGCGCAAACCGGTGTAGGATCCTGGGCCTGCAGATAGGGCTATGGCATCAAAGCTAGATACCGCATATCCCGTTTCTTGAATCAACCGCTGCAGATAGACATGCAAGACTTCAGCATGTTGAAATCCATTCGGATCGACCGATCCAACTTCATACACCAACTGGTCGCCCTCCATGAGCGCAACATCACAGCGGCGTGAGGCCGTTTCTAGTAAGAGGATTCGCGCCGACATGGCCGCAAGTTACTTCTTGATCGTAACCTTATCGCCGTCTTCAAGTTTGCGACTCACGGCATCAAATGGACCGCGGACTACCTTGACATCACTGAGGGCATCCAAACTTGTACCGATATCAATAAACTGCTCATCTTGAATGCCTGTGCTCACCTGATATTGACGCACGAGGTCACCTTCCACAACGAAGACCACTTCATTCATCTTTTTCTGGACAGAATCCTCGCGCGTTGTGACCGCTTCTATAGGCAAACAGCGTGCATTGGCTGATTTTTTGGTGCGGATATCGACCGTGGCTGTCATGCCGGAACGCAAAGGCTGGGCGCGACTTTCCGTCACCAGGTCGGCATAGCTTGCTGGCAGAATGCGTACCTCTACTTCAAAATTCGTCACTTGATTAGCGCTGAGCTGTTGGCCCTTTGCTGCATTGCTGATTTCTGTCACGATCGCCTTGAAGTCATGCCCCAAAAAGGCATCCACACGCACGATCGCCGTATCTCCCATATGGACTCGAACGATGTCATTTTCATTCACATCCACTACAACCTCCATGGTTTCCAGCTGCGAAACTCGCATCATCTCGGTGCCAGCCATTTGAGCTGTACCTACCACGCGTTCGCCCACTTCGACATTCAGGCCTGTGACCGTGCCATCCATCGGGGCCGTAATGACTGTACGCTTCAGGTTGTCCTTCGCTTCCTTCACTGAATTGAAGGCCGATTGCAACTGATACTCCGCCGATTCCACCGCGAGTTCAGCCACCGCGTACATGCGTTCCGCCGCATCCCATTCAGCTTGAGAAATCACATTCTGATTCTTCAATGTCATGTTGCGCTTGTACGTCTGCGTGGCTTCTAAAAATTGCGCTTGCGCTTGCGCCTTTCCAGAACGTGCCATATTGAGGGACGCCTCGGCCCGGCCAAGCATGGATTGATAAATGTCCGGGTTGATTTTTGCTAGAAGTTGGCCTTTTCTGACTTGTTGACCTTCAACCACGGGCAAAGCAATGATTTCACCACTGACTTCCGGTGAAATCTTGACATCCACTGCTGGCTGAATTTTGCCTGAGGCATTCACCGTTTCCACGATGGTATGCAAGCTTACTTCGGTCAATTCTACTTCCAAAACATCGCCGGTAGCGCCCCACCATCCCTGTTTCTTGCCGATGACACCCACGGTGCCCAAAACCGCCACGAAGGCGACTAAAATCCATAAACGTTTGTTCATTGTAGGGGATTCTGAAGATAAAATTTGAGAATGTACGCCTTGAATTGGGCATCATATTTTGCTCGAAGCACATCGCTGACCGCAGCCAAGTAAGTATTCTGCACCGCATTATAATCGTACACGGTCATCATGCCCTCGGTGCGTCGAACGTTCGCATCATCCATGGCTTTCTTTGAGGCCTCTAGGGACTTTTGCGCCGCTTGATATTGTGACCAAGCCGCACTCGCATCGGCGTGAGCACGTTGAACTGATTGTTCAAAATTATCGCGCTCCTGCTGGTACTGTAGTTGGGCATTCTCCGCATTTAATTTGCTGCGAGTAATGCCATTTTGCACTTGGAAGCCGCTGAAAATAGGAATGCTCAAATTCAACCCCACATAACGGCGTTGGTTTTCATAAATCTGGTCACTAAAAGGCATAGACTCCGTGATTGGCAGCGAGTATTCGGTGTACACGGGCACTTGCGAACCCCCATTATCCCAATATCCGATAGGCACGATCACCGAACTTGACCCTGTGACTTTGCGTGCCAAATCGGAGTAGCTCGTTCCCCACTGTCCATTGACTGACAAACGCGGTAGGCGACGAGCTTGCGCCACTTTTATGCCCAAGAGCGCACTCTCCACGCGAGCCGAAGCCGCTTTGATCGCTGGTTGGTCTTCGACTGAGGCCGCATAAATCGCATCTGGACGAAGGCTAATCACCGTAGGCTGACTATTGAACTCACTGTCCTTCATGTCGACAATGGTGAATGCCCCAACCGGTTTTCCCATGGATTGCGCCAAGATGAGGTAGGATAAGTTGGTTTGATTCTGTGCGGTCAAAAGGCGCTGTTCATCGCGGGCCAGCTGGGCATCTAACTGCAGCAATTCATTGGCCGGCGCTGCCCCCGCTTCCACAAGCTGCTTGGCACGGCGTTGCTGACCTTGAGTCACTTTCACCTGTTCCGCAGAGACTTTTTCAGCTTCTTGCGCGAGTAAAACTGCCAAATACTGTGAAGCGGTATTCAATGCCACCGTATTGATCGCAGCGTCGTACTGGTATTGGCTCGCTAGAATATTGACCTTGGCCTGGCGCCAGGCATTGAAAGAGGCAAAGCCATCAAATAGGGTCATGCCAAAACCTAGCCCGCCATTGGCCGTAGAAAGGTTGTTGAACCGAACCTCATTGGTAACGGGGTCAATGGTTAAACCTGAGTTCCAAGCATTGCCCGCACTCCCGGAAATCTGAGGAAGCATGGCGCCAAAAGCGGGGGCTGCATCGGAATAAGCCCCTTTAACATTGTTGGCAGATTGACGTACCGAATAACTGTACTCAATAGCCATTTCTACGCATTCATTGAGCGACCACGTCTCCGGTGCCTCTTGGGCTTGGAGAGCGAACGCGGAGAACAAGGTTAAAAAGAAAATGCGCGTTTTCACAGTGTATGGGTTTAGTGCTATCCGAGATCCGGCACTACAAGTTCGCAAATACCGTGCTAAAGTGCTCAGGCTTGCGTTTTTTGCTTTTGATGACGGTACCACATAAAGGCGACCGCACCAATCAGCAAATAAGGAAAAGCCATCAAGTAGAGGATTCCTGTATTCAGGCCATCGGCAACGCCGCCGCCGCCCTCAAGGTCTGTCTGCGCCGCCGCTTTGCACATGGCACATTGAGCCCATGCCCCGGAGGAGAGGACCATCATCCATGCAAGGAGCATCCACTTTTTCATGCCACTGGGTAATAAGGCGCCATAAAGAGATAGACCATCACGCCAGTGATAGCCACGTACATCCAAATGGGGAAGGTCCATTTCACCAAAGCCTTGTGCGCTGCAATTTGGTTATTCCACGCCCGATAGATCGAAAGCATAGCCAACGGAAGCACGGGGACGCTCAAAAGAATGTGACTAATCAGGATGAAGAAATACACAGGACGTATCCAGCCTTCGCCGCCAAAATGGGCATCCGGATTGGAGAGATGCGAAATCACGTAGGAGATCAAAAAGATGGCAGAAAGGGCAAAAGCGCCCACATTGGCGAGGCGGTGAAGCGCCACATTCTTCGTTTTTATCATGCCATAGGCCACTGCAAGCAACACAGCGGTAGAACCATTTAAGACGGCATGAAAGAAGGGTAAACTGCGCACGTTGGCGGAACCCCATTGTAGTTTCCATGATTCTGGAAGGAGGAATAACAAAGCCACCGCAATGGGGACTGCAATGGACAAGGCGACAATCGCAGGGATGGCAAATCGGTCGTTAGGATGCGATTTTCCGTTGGCTTTCATTATTGACCCATTTTAATTTTTCGATGCTCCTTGACAAGGACGCGGACATCTTCGACCAGTTGATCTACGAGGTATGGTTCAGAAACATCATAGACCCCAAGAAGGTTTCCATCATCAGTAATTCGACTGCGTAGATGGCCATTCCAATCTAGAATCACGGCGGACTGCGAGTGTGTGTAGCCTCCGGCCGCCGAAGAATCTTGCATGGCCACTAGGTAATATGCATTGGCCAAGGCGTATAAGTCTTCCCTCTGACCTGTTATAAATTCCCATTTATTGGAGCCATCGACTCCAAGTCGCTCCTTATAGGCATGAAGCACCACGGGAACATCCGTTTGCGGATCTACTGTGCAACTGATGAAAATCAAGTCTTTGAAGCCATAGAGGCGATCATGAGCTTCTTTCAGATGGAAATTCATGGCCGGACAAATCGTCGGACACGAAGTGAAAAAGAAACTGACTACGGCAATTTTTCCATCGAGAGAATCGACCGTCCACAGCTGCTCATCGGAGCGAGTGAATTGGATCGAGTCAGACCAATTGGCCTTGGCTAAGGGATCACCTAAATCTTCTAAACTTCGGAAGTTGACCGCTCCCGAAATCACGAGAGAGCCCAAGTACATGGCCACCGGCAAGACCAGCAGCACACCTAAAAGAAGCCGCTTACTGGTCATGGAAGCCATCAGAATTCGTACGTAGCCTGACCTTCAAACAAGAGGATGAACGTCAAGTAGGGAATCAATACAAGTACAGGGAGGTAAATCGCTTTTTGCAAGCTGCCTAATTCGTACTTCAAGTGCATGAAGTATTGAACAATGTAGGCTGCCTTAACCAAGGTCAATCCGATAAAAATCAGGTTGAGGATACTGGTTCCTGCCACCATGGTGAGGAGAATTTCAGGCTTGATAATACCTAAAACCACTTCGACCGTCGTGATAGCTAAAAGAATCCAAAAGATTTTCCAAATCCAACCAGTTCCAGAAGGGGATGCGTGATCTGCCATGATGCGAATAATTAAACGAGGTAGAAGAAGGTGAATACGAATACCCAAACTAAATCGACGAAGTGCCAGTACAAACCAACTTTCTCGACCATGAGGTATGACTTACGACGCTCATACGTTCCGAGCAATACGTTCCAGAAAAGCAAGACATTCAAAACAACCCCTGAGAATACGTGGAAACCGTGGAATCCCGTAATGAAGAAGAAGAAATTAGCGAACTGCTGTGCGCCATATTCATTGTGGTGCATGTTTGCACCTTGAATTACTTGGGCACCGCGTAAGGCCGACAATGACGCCTCACGGCTCATCGCCGGATGACCTTTGCCTGGGCTTTGGAGCACGATGTGCTCGTTCGCTTGGAACGCAGCAACTACTTCTTCTGTCGTGAAGGTTTCTTCGTGATTCGCGGCGTGGCCGTGTTCCATACCGTGAACAAGTTGAGATAGGGAAAGGACTTCACCTTCCTCATTGGCTACTTTCCAAACTTCCGTATTGGCTAGCTCGATACCGCCCTTATCTCCCATGATGAAGTGGTACCACTCCCATGCTTGAGATCCAACGAAAATGGCACCACCGACAATAGTCGCTACCATCCACCACGCAGTGGCTGTTTTCTTTAAGTGATGGCCCGCATTTACAGCTAATACCATCGTGACGGATGACATGATCAAAACGAAGGTCATGAAGGCCACATACAACAACGGCTGATCTCCCTCCAAACCGGGGAAGTGTGTGAAGACATCCTCGGCAATAGGCCAGGTGGAGTCATAACGGAAGCGCATGAAGCCATAGGCGGTCAAGAATCCAGAGAAAGTCAAAGCATCTGAGATGAGGAAAAACCACATCATCATCTTGCCGTATTCGGAATTCATCGGCTTATTTCCGCCCGCGGACCAAACATTGGTTTTTGCTGTCGTTGCCATTCGGTGTATTTCGTCTAGTTAAAGTGTTGCAAAATTAGCGAAGAAACGCTAAAAAGAGGAGTAAATAAATCCACAAGATGCCTAAGAAATGCCAGAACTGACCTGCCAGATCATATCCAAGATGAGAATCTGCAGTATAGCGGCCTTGATGTGCCCGCCAAGTCGTCAAAGACAAAACAATGACTCCAGCCAAGGCATGCATCCAGTGAAACCAGGTGATGACATACAACCAGCTCCCTGCCGGAGTGCTGTTAGGCCCTGTAAACCAAATATTTGCATTAGTCAGTGTGCGCCAACCCATCACTTGAAGAACCACAAAGGCCAACCCTAAAAGCAAGGCCAACTGAAGATAACGCAGGGGCGTCATGCCCGTTGATTTGGCAAATTGACGCTGGCCCGCAATCAATAAAATCGAGGACAATAAAATCGCGATCGTCGAGAAATAAAATGCCATAGGAAGGTCGATGCTCTGCCAAATGTTCTTGGCTTCCAAACTTCCTTTGGCGACCACATACCCAGAAGTCAGGCCGGCAAAGGCCATGCCGATGCTCGCCATTCCAATCCAGAGAAGAGGTTTTGCTGTTTTGTTTTCCTTGCTCATAGTCAAGCTAGATAATGATCAATTACGTAAGTGATTTGGAGTAGTGGGAGATAGCGAATCGTCGCAAACATGAGTTTGCGCGCACTTAGATCGCTTGGATTTTTATGATGCGTCCAGGCGTGGTAGAGGACATCCGCCCCAAGAACCAGCACCACCGCCGTGGCAGGTAAACTCAAACTTAAGCTTCCTGTGACTCCAAAGGCAGGTAAGACGGAAAGCAAGATCATCCATACGGTATAGACCACACTTACAAAGGTGGCTGTTCGATCTTTTTGACCCGTGGGAAGAAGGTAATAACCTGCCTTGGCGTAATCTTCATACCCCACCCATGCGATCGCCCAAAAGTGTGGAAATTGCCAAATAAATTGAATCGCAAATAGGCTGCCCGCTTCGATCCCAAAGTCACCCGTGACCGCCACCCAGCCCAAGAGAAATGGAATCGCTCCGGGAAATGCACCCACGAGTACAGCCCAGGGACTGTGCGCCTTCATTGGCGTGTATGCCAAGACGTAAATGAGCAAACTCAGCAAGCCAAATGCAGCCGTTGCCACATTCAGATATCCCAGCGCCAAAGTTCCAGCAATCCCCAAACTGATCGCCCATGCATAGGCCTCCGATTTTCGCATGCGTCCTGCGGGCAAGGGTCGATTCTTTGTCCGTTCCATGACGGCATCGCGTTCGATTTCCCAGATTTGGTTGAATGCATTGCTCGACCCCACAATGGCAAAACCGCCTAAAGTAAGCAGGAGAAATTCCGACCAAACAAAACTTGGCGCGCCGAGCAAATAGCCTGCAGCAGCTGAAAAAACTACCGTAAATGCCAACCGAAATTTGAGGAGTAGACCTACGTCACGCATGCCCACAAAGATAGGGCGCACCACAGACTAAGAAGTATGGATTGAGTAGGTTTTCCTTGTTGTAAATCAAGGGCTCAGACCACGTTGGCATGCCATCAATGACCTCGATTTGGAACATGGAGCACTGTGCGCCCAAAGCGACCGCATGACCGGCCGCTGTATCCCATTCCATCGTGGGTGCAACCCGGGGATAGGCGTGAGCACGTCCTTCAGCCACTAGGCAAATCTTCAGGGAACTACCCATGCTTACGCGCTCAATACTCCCGTGCTTGGATTCCCATTGGGCAATCAAGGCTTCTGTGGCGGGACTGCCATGCGAACGACTCGCCACGATGGTCATCTTTTCGGGAAGCCGGCCAGGCAAGCGCATGCCTTGGGCCAAGAGTTCGTCCCAACCGACGCGCTGCAATGATTTGTAGGAGCCCATGCTGGGGCCACCCACGTATAACCAATTTAAAATGGGACTGTAGACCACCCCAAATACGGGAGCATTCCCTTTGACCAAGGCAATATTGATCGTGAATTCGCCATTCCCTTTGATGAACTCTTTGGTTCCATCTAAGGGGTCAACTACCCAGTAATAATCCCAGTCTTTTCGCTCTGCAAATGGAGCGTGCTTCCCTTCTTCGCTCATCACCGGCCAGCCACTCTTTTCCAAAACAGCTTGGATGATGTGGTGTGCCCGAATGTCGGCTTGCGTCACCGGGCTATTGTCAGACTTAGTTTCTGCGACAATGGCCTCCCGTTGATGGTAGACTTCGAGGATGGCATCCGCAGCCGCATAGGTTGCTTCTAGGATTTCGTCCGGATGCAGGTGGTCATTAGGAAAGGGGAGCATAGACATGGAGATAAAAAAAGCCCCGGCAGAACCGGGGCTTGACGAACTTATTCATTCAAAGCAAGAGGCCCGATGGCTCGCTTACTGCAATTTCGCATTGATCGGCAAGCTGTAACGCATCCGCACGGAGCGTCCACCTACTTTGGCCGGAATCATCTTTGGCAGCTTGTTGACTACACGCATAGACTCATCGTCCAACAGTTTGTCCACGCCACGCTCGATAGTGATATCGGAAACTTTGCCGTCTTTTTCAATGATAAAAGAGACCCACACTTTTCCTTGGATACCCATTTGCTTCGCCATCTCAGGGAATTCAAAATTCTTTCCAACAAATTGACGAATCTTGATATTGAAACAGTTAAACCGCTCATCCTCCGTGGCGAGATCTTCACAACCAGGGAAAATGGGTTTGTTCTCTACGTTGACAAAATTGAAGACCTCATCTTGGTTTACGTCTACCTCGATGAGCTCAAAAACGTCGTCGTTATCGATCTCTGTAGACTCCATGGTGATCTCTTCGATGTCCATCTTCTCGTCATCCACAATGTTCAACACCTCGGGCGGTGCGGGAGGAGGAGGGGGAGGTGGAGGCGTATTGCGCTGAGTAATCAACACTTCTTCATCATCGATGACCATGTCCAAATCACCCAGTGAGCCTGGACCATTCTGGTAGGTCTTCCACTCAAAGGCGGTCCATACGCTAGCCAAAGCGAGCACTAAGCCTATCTGCAAGAAGAGTCCCTTCTTGTTCTCCAGATCAGCTAAAAATGTTTTGCGGTTCTGCATGAGGCAAATTTTACGGGTTAAAGATACGCTTCCCTAATCGTAGCGCAAGAAGCATTCCAAAAATTAAACCAACCGTATTGGCCAGCATATCAGAGTAACTAAAATGGCGTCCTACGGCCAGAATGGGTTGAAGAATTTCTAATCCAACGCCTAGGCCAAAAGAGAGGACCGCCGGTTTCCAAGGCCCTTTAGGTGACCGCGAGCCCATAGTCAAGAGGAAAGCCGCCACGGCATAGGCGACAAAATGCAAGATGAGATCTTTCGTATTCAAGAATAAATCAGGCAACCGACTTGGCGCCAACAAGCTGAAATAGATCACGACCAGACACCATAGGAATCCGGCACTCAACCAAAAAAAACGTGGGATCTTAGGCACCAATCAAGGCGGCGTAGGCCGTGGCGTCCATCAAGGCATCTGCCTCGGAAGGGTCAGACATTTTGATTTTTACCATCCAGCCAGCGCCATACGCGTCACTATTCACGGTTTCCGGTGCGCCATCCAAATCTGGATTGACTTCCACAATCTCACCTCCGACTGGCAAGTACAAGTCACTCACGGTCTTGACCGCTTCGACAGAACCAAAAACCTCTTCGGCATCCATGGTTTCGCCTTCCGTGGGGATGTCCACAAAAACGATGTCACCCAATTCGCCTTGGGCGAAATCAGTAATGCCAATAGTGGCAAAATCACCTTCAATACGGAGCCACTCGTGGTCCTTGGAATAGCGGAGGTCAGCTGGAACGTTCATCATGCGTTGAATTAGAAGACAAAGATAGGGGAAGGCCTAGTTTCCGAGGTTAAGTCGGAAAGCAATTCCACTCTGCCATTGATTGGTCGGGAAGGCCATGGAAGTTTTGAACTCTGAGATCGTCTGATCATAGTAAAACTGTGCGGCTAGACGGCGACTGAGACGATAGTCTGCGGTGAACTTTATCGTCGTTCGTTTTTGGCCTGCGGTGGGCTGATTGAATCCTTCTAAAATGCGTCGGATGACGGTCTGGTTATCTGCGAGGCGCAAGTCCAACTTGAGTTCCAAATTAGATTTAATCTTATTCCGCGTTCCCGCCTCATCGACAATCGTGAATTGAACATCCCGAATAATGTAGCCCACTCCGATCGTCACATCGGTGCTTTTGCTTTCCGTGATTTGGTTGTTGGCCATGCTTAAAGCCACCTGGCGTTGCTTGCCTACTTCAAATTTGAAGGAGGTATTGGTCCGTGTGCGGATATCCACCCCAATGAGCGGAGAGAAGGATTCTGACATGGAAACCTGGCCCACTTGATTTTCAGAAATAATATCCAAATTGGCATTCCTTGGATAGCGAACCGTGGGATCATCCTGTAGGCGCTGGGCCCGTAACATGTTGGTTTGAATCCCCTGTACCGTCAAATTGTTGGCGTAGGCGTGATTGACTGCAAACGCGGTAAATATTTTGCGCATCGGCTTAAGACGCATGAGCCCGGTGTAGTTGACTGTCCAGTTGGGCATCGGCGCAATGCCACCCAAGTCGTTGATGACCCAGGTATTGGCATCTCCCATACCATAGGTAGACAGGAAGCTATTGAGCAGAACATCCGTCTGTAGTACCGAATAGCCTTCAAAACCATACCGCGAAGAATCTGGAGAGGCAATAAAGCTTTTGACATACGTTGGGTCGTTTTGTCCCTGCAGGGTGGCCAATCGATCCGAAAGCACAATCCGATTATTCAAGAATCGCGTGTAGGCATCGCTATCGTAATCCGGTGCAGCCGACTTTTCAAAGGCAGAATTCCACGCGAGCCAGCTCGTTGTAAAGGTTTGCTGGTTTTGGGGGCTAAAGGCATGGAATCCTTCGGGGAACAAACTATCACGACCTGTTCCACGACTATAGCGATACGTACTGCTTTGCTGGCTGCCGAACGTTTGGTTCGCTGTCACCGTAATTCTAAAATCCGTCAATGGCTCCAATTGGGCCCTTCCATTGATGGTACGGGTGCTTGTACGCATCATGCGGTTCGGTTGGTTTGGATTCTTGATGAGCCAATCATTGGCCGCGGCTAAGGGGCCGATGTCCACCGGCAATCCGGCCAGCATAGACCAACCAGGCGCCATGGCTTTGGAAGGATTTATTCCCGAATAGACTGGCGTGGGGGTGAATCCCGGAAGCAAGGTACCCGTATTGAGACTTCCAGAAACATTGACGCTTTTGACCAACGTGACCGCATCCACGGCAGCAATGAGTATTTGTTTGGCTATTCCGTTACTCTGCTCCTCTTCTTTGGCATCTTTCGGGCCATTAGCTCCCCTTGATACCGGACTGCGGGACGGCGCGCCTCCTCGGCTACGACTCGAACCTTGCTTTAGCTTTTTGTACCAAGGAAACTTGTTGTAGAAGGTGGCAAAATTCAGGTTAGCCGTGGCATTCCACTTACCAGAGTTCTCAATGGTATTTCCATAATTCAGACTGTCAATCCCTTGCATGATTGCCAATAGCGAATTGGTACTCCAATCATAATCTGCCGTATACCGCAACTGAACCTGGGCAAAGTCCATATAGGGCAGCTTGTTGATTGGCACATTCCATGAAGTATTCACGGTATGGTGATAGGTGATGGGACGGCCCCCTGCTTGAATCCCTTGTAGCATGAAGGATTTGACCGAGTCCACCGTATTCGGCCCCGGCAATTCATCCACTCGAACGCGCATGCGTGCTGTGTAGTCAAACTTCAAGCCCTTGCTCAAGTCCCAGATCACATTATAGTTGCGATCCATGGTGAAATTCTTACTGAAGGTGCGAGGCAATTCAAACTTCGGATTGTCCACGTTGCGCATTTGCATGACTTGCACCGTGCGGTTGACCTCAGCCCGAGCACTCACTCGAGAAGGGGTCAAATTCACATTGAAGTCCTTGATGAGGGCGAGGTTTTTGTTCTTTATTTTTTTGAAAGGCTGGATATTAAATGGCGTCGTCTGGAACACATAGGCTAGGCTGCCTTTGTATTCTTGGAAATTGTCTACCAGCGTATTGGCATCGCGTTTAAGCACCTCATTAAAGGCATACGAAGCGGTCCAATTGGCCAAATCAAAGGGAGTGGGGCCCATTCCCTTACCGCCTCCACTTCCGCCGCGGCCCGAGGGCCCAGGCAATCCCGGCATCCCCATGCCGCCTTTTCCATCTCCTGCATCCCCGCGGCCACCGCCCGGAGCGCCGCCTCGGCCGCCACCGCCACCGCCACCGCCTGCGCGATCAAAGCGGACATTGGTAAAATTGAATCCCCTACGCTGGGTGAAATCACTCACCATAGAGCGCAAGGAGTCCCGCTCATCCGCCGTAGCCAAATTGCTCAGAGCCCGACTCATCTCGATGTCTGGATTCAACGGATTGAACATGGGCGTTTTCCAGTCCTGTGCATGGTTGATGAAGAAGGGTAATCGAAGTCGAGTTTGAAAAGGAAGAAACTTGGTGAGTTCCAAATTTGTCTGCAAATCGTACGTCGCAGAGGAGAACTTATTACGCTCCTGCGGATTCATTTCTAGAGAACCGAATCCTACCGTCGAATAACTTGTGCTTAGCGCTACCTGACCCAAATCGGCTAATTGCGCGGTGCTGCGGGCGATTGCAGCCAAGCCACCTCGATTGTCAAAGTCCGTCATGCGCAACTCATTCACCCATATTTCCGCACACTTATCCATGCCATCATCTGCACTGGCAGAACTCCGTTTTTTGGGATTTCGAATGCCCATCATTACGGTGCGAACATTGCCCAAATTTGGAACGCCTACGACGCGAATCACCCCTTCCCCATAGGCCTTTTCAAAAGGCACATTGCTTTGAATGGCCGGATTGTCTCGGACCGCGGCATCGCGCTCTAACTTCAAGCTTGTCCAGGCTTCAAAGGCAAGGTCTATCTCGTTTTCCAAGGGCCAAATCACCCCAGGATCGGTAGATCCGTAGGGGGTAACCTTGAGTGGCACCTCGTATTCGTAGTAATTCTGATTGTAGTCATTTCCCATCCGAATGAAGAGGCGAACATCCCCATCATTGAGTGGCTGCGAGGCATCGCCTGCCTCCGCATGGGCAAACAAACGCAATCGCTTGTTCATCCGCATGTCAATCGTCGTGTTTTTAAAGACGGCGCGTGCGTCTCCATCACGCAATCCACAGGCCTTCATGGAGAGAGACTGTTCGTTTTGCTGAACCAAGGAAGTGTTACCAAGGAGTACTTGACGTTCAATTCCAGGAGGTAGGACGTAGGGAATGGGCTGACGACCGCCATTTTCCTCCAGGTTCACTGCGTTCATGACAAAACTCGTCTCATCACTGGCATCCACGGGAATGAGCTCGCGAGACTCCTCCAGAGAAAAGCGATACCGCCTCCACTCTCCCCGGACAAGGTCTAATCGAGCGAAACGAAGGACCGTCGGATCTTCCCAACCTTTCAAAACCATTCGCAAGAAACGGATGGATCGAAAATCACTTGCCCCGTTCACCCGGTCATCGGGATCAAATACGGGTATTTTAAATTGAATCCAGCGCACCGGCTTCCGCGTTTGGTCTGGCAAGAGATCCGTGGTGGTTTCATAAATATCGGCAATGTGATTGCGGCCGATGACCAAGTCCTCCGGACGCATGGAAATGCGGTATTGAAAGTACTGTTCTGACTTGTTCAGTGTCGCGTCGCGATTGACGTCCTCTTTATCTGGAAGGTTAGTATAGGTCGCTGGCAAACCGTTGATCAAAGTCGTTTGAGAGTTGCCATCCGGATTATTCCAATACCGGTAACGACGCAGGATGTCTGCATCTGCACTGTCTTGACTTGGCCCACGGTAATACTGGAAATTATCCGCTGCGGGATCTTGAGCGGCCACTGAGTACATCGCCGAACTCGTGCCAAATACGGAGGCCAGGGAGGCCAAGTACGATTGGCCACCCGTCCCAGGCCAGGTTGCTTCGGCCGCATCGGGAAGACCATCCAAACCGACATCTTGGAAAATCCGGGCATTCGGGTCATTGTCAAAAGCGTCCACGACCGGCTGGTATTTGGAAGTGTACCCCCAAATGCTCGAATCCACATCGAGGCGCAATCCGGCGGGAGAAAGTCCGTTTTCAAAACTTTGGCGACCGTCTTTCAAAATGTCCTCGGAGAGATTTCCAAGATGGAAATAGAGGTCACCACCTGCTGCGCTTGGATCGTCCAAGAAGGGATCCATGACCCAAAACTGAATGAACTCAATGTTCTGCTCTTCGAAATTATTGATCGTTAATTGGCGCATCAAACCGCCCCAGCGGCTTCGAGGATCCTTCAGGCTACCATCGTTTTCCAATCCCTTCGAGAGGCCAGGATAGCCCCCTACGTCATAGTTGTACGGGCCACGTTCCAAGGGATCGAACTGGATGTCAAACATCGCAATGTTTCGAGCCATGCCCGGCTGCAGGGGAATATTAGGAAATACCTCAGCCAAAGGAACCATCCGTTGGCGATGATCCGAAGTGGTTGACGGATTGTTTCGAATGTTATCGGGAGTCTGGGAAGTGGATGCAAAGAAGCTTGGATCAATAATATACCAGCTCAGTCGGGCGCGATTCGCGTTGTAAGCCCAGTCATTCGCCAGGGCCGCTTCGGGAAAAAGCTTGGATTGCCCCTCGGGGGTCGATGCGAGGGTCCACGTCGTGGTCCCGCGAAGATCGATCGTCGTTTGGCTCGTCTCAAAATCATCCAAATACGTCGTCGCCTCCCCATTGATCTTTATTCCTCGAGGGGACCCCGGAATGAGCTGGGCAAATTCAGCTTGAACCTGAACCCGTGAAGGCGCATTGGTACTGATGAAGGGCAATCCATCCAAGAAACGGGTAAGGCCTGGAAGGTTTTTCTGATACTGGGTATTGAGGCCCCAAATTCGATTCGAAATGGGTTCATCCCCTGCGTTGACTTTTTGGGTCAAGGGGCGCTCAGACAGCCTCAGCAAGGAGCCGCCAATGGTCCAATCACGTGAAAGCTTGTGTTCTACCGTGGTGCCCGCAAAGGTTTTGGCCTGCATATTAAAGAGCGTGTTGTTCTCAAAACTGACACGTATCGGCATACCTGAACTCAAGAGGCTCTCATTCAGGATACGCACTTGTCCGAGGGCATAATCGACGGTAAAATCTTGATTTTCTATCAATTTACTTCCCCCCGCCGTCACAGATATTGAGCCCCGGGGAATATTGAAGGCATTCAGCTGAATCAAGGAACCTCCCGCGCTTTTGTAGCGTCCGCGAAGCACAAATTTGTTGAGCTGCGTTTGCTCTTGGGCCCGGAATAAAGTCGAATCATATAGTTGTTGATATACGTATCGCTTTTTCTCTGCGGCAGTAGGCAGCGCCCGATCCAATGCGGATCCAAAAGGCTCCAACACCGGCAGGATGACTCGGCCCGTTTGACTCAGGACCGTGACGCCTTCGATGTAGTCAAATAACCCATCTGGAAAAGGATCATTGTTGCTATTTACATGGTCCAAATCCAAGACTTGGATGAGCAACTTGTCCTTTACCGAGCTCTTGGGCAGGAAAGGAATGGGAAGACCGGTCTCATCATTTCGATACAAAACCTCCAAGCGAAAATCTTCGGGGGATAATTGGAAAGCATTCAAGCTGTACACATTTTTCATCATCAAGTCCCAAATGGGTGACTTGACATTGAGCAAGGTGTGCTTCACCAGTTTGAGGATGAGCGACTTTGGAGCAACGATCCCATCATTGGAGAATTCCCCGACTTGGTAGGTGCGACCGTTGGCGGTGTATTGATAGGCCACGGCCAAGACTTCATCCTGGTTTAGGGCCGTGTTTAGGGTCATGTAACCCATTTGCGGATGGAAGCTATACTCGTTGGGTTGGAGTTTCCGCGCATTGGTCAATTCGGCATACTCCACATTGGCATCATACCCTGCGCTCGTCAAAGAGGTACCCGCTAATGCCCCATCGCGCACCCCGGAAAATCGTTGGGTCAAATCCTCTGGGTCCAATCGGTTGACTCGGTTGCTCGGCAATGGATCCGAGGTGGCGCCTGGGAAAATAGATTCTCCTGGACGATTGTTTGTGGGCGAACGCCAGGCCTTACTCGTTCCTTCGCCCAAATCCGTGAAGGCGATAATATTTCGAACCTCTGTGGGGGTGCTCCGACGATTGGTTACCCATACTTCCAGTCGAGTGATTTGGACAGGGGATTGAATCACGGGCAATGTGCTGAGCCATTGTTCGTAATGATCCCGGAAGTAGTGGCTTAAAAAGAAATGGCGATTCGCTTCATAGTTATCGCCCTGAATTAAAAACTCCTGCGTTGTCGCCCCTCCTTGAATGTTGAGATTTTGGCTTTGGCTACGCTGTTCAGCCATAACCGTGGTGACCGTGGTGTTTCCGAATTGGAATTGTCCTTTGAGTCCAAACAAGCTCTGGGCCCCAGTAATCAAACTCCCCCCTGTTGGAAGACTCACGTTACCCATCTCCAGCGCCTTGACAATATCGTCCTCCGTGCCTTTGAAGTCGAGCTTCATTTTATTTTCAAAGGCAAACGTGGCCTCCGTGTCATAGTTGATTTGCATTTCCAATCGCTCACCGAGCTTCCCGGTGGCATTGACTTGCATTTTTTGATCAAAATCAAAGGCCAAAGTCTTCCGATTTCGCTCAGGGACAATGGGATTTTTAATGTGCTGGAATCGAAGCCCAAAGCGGATTTCCGCGGTTCCCTGGGGACGAAGCTCCAATTCATCCGAACCAAAAATATCCTTTATCGTCGGGTTGGTGATGGTCATATCGGGCACGATACTCGCGCCTTCCCGCTGGTCGGAAGCACTCCCCTGCGACCATCGATTTTGCCAACCTTGTGCTTCTTGCTGTCCAAAAACCAATTGTCGATATGCTGCCGGTGTGTAATACATCGGACCACCCAAAGGCACCGTCCCGATGTACTTCTGCGCTACGTAGAATCCGGTGATGGGATCGTATGTGACTTCTGTATGGATGTTACTGGGCGTACTCAAGCCCGGCATGTTCCAGGTACTTGATGAATCCTGCACTTGGGCCGTCAGGGTCCCAGTACATAGCACGGCCACAGCCGCCAAGAGGAGGCGCTGACCGAAATGCATCAAAGTTGGGCTAGGGCCTGTCTGACGACGGATTCGACGGTAGAGCTTGGCTCTTTGGCCAAAATAGAAGCGACTACTTTTTCGACTGCGGGACGCGCGAAGCCCAATACAGTAAGCGCTTGAATGGATTCACCTCGGGCGGAACCAACTTCATCCAGCGGCATGGATGCGTCGACCTTGCCAACCTTATCTCGTAAGTCAATGACGATGCGCTGAGCCGTCTTGGCCCCGATCCCCTTAATTTTCTGGAGGAGTCCACTATTGCCCGAAGCAATCGCCTGAACCGCTTCGGAAGGCTGGAGGGCTGACAAGATCATCCGCGCAGTGTTGGCTCCAACGCCTGATACTGAAAGGAGCAGCAAAAAAACATCTCTTTCGGCGGCCGTGGCAAAGCCAAAGAGGAGCTGAGCATCTTCGCGGTAGACGGCATGTGCCAAGAGTTTGACCTCGGGACCTTCCGGCATTTGACCATAGGTGGTCAGCGAAATATGAAAGTAATAGCCCACTCCGCCGCATTCCACAATGGCATGGGCAGGGGATTTTTCGATGAGGCGACCTACAAAATGATGAAACATCCGAGTCCTAACGCCTGAATTGACGTCTTTGGTATGTTACTGGATGAGGACTTTCCCCACGTTTTCTTGCATTGTTCCTGTGGAACGTCGCAGGATGTAGATGCCTTTTGGGGCGTCGCCTACATTCCAAACCACCTTGTTCGCGTAGGCCGGTACTAAAACCTGAGCGCGCACGCGGCCCAACATGTCCAATACATCCACACGACCTACTTGAGCCAAGGGGGCAAATTCAATGGTTACCCGCCCAGAATGACTCGGGTTCGGGTAAATCTTGTTTTTGATTTGCACGGGCTCTCCTTGTCCAAACGTTTGCGAAAAGGCAAAAATCATGGGCACATCCAAGAAGTCCGCTGTGTCCGCCACGTTTTCGAAGCGATACCACACCGTGTCTTGACCATTGGCTGCAGTATCCATCACATAGGCGTAGCCGCTAAAGTCATAGGCTACCGCTCCGGCATTCACTTGGACCGAGCCTTGGCTTTGATTCACCCAAGTTGGGTAGCAAAGGTCCCAGCAGAAATAGTTAGAATCCACAAGCCCTGTGTTTCCTACCTCAATACGCTTTAAAATATAGCTCTGCGCACTGCCACTTGTGTTCAATAAGGCAATATGTCCTTCTGCCAACGAACCGGTATGACTATTGACATAGGCTACAGAATCCATGGAGTGTACCGTCAAACTTTGAGCGCTCAATGATGCGGTGAATACACAGGCGAAGAATAAGAAAATGCGTTTCATAGGTTCGAATGATTCTTGGAAGAGTTCCAAAGGTACATAGACCGCAAGCATTCCTCGTAAGCGAATGAACATAAGAAGAACGCTTTTTCATTACCTTTCGGTTCTCTTTTAATCCCAAAAGGAGTTAATAACCCAATTTTAACCAAGCACCATGAAAAAACTTACGCTTGCTGTTGCCTTGATGCTAATCGGCGGAACCGCCTATGCTCAAGCAACTCGTCTGGTTTTGTTTGAGGAGTTTACCCAAGCGTCTTGTGGACCTTGCGCCTCTCAAAACCCTGCCTTCAACACCTTACTTGCGGGTAATACTACAAAGGCGATCTCCATCAAATACCAGACTTCTTGGCCTGGTGTAGACCCTATGAATGCGGCTAACCCTACGGACGTCGCTACGCGTGTTTCATACTACGCCGTAAGTGGAGTGCCCTGGACGGCTATGGACGGGGTTGCCGCTACAGGCTCTTCGTACTCTGGTTCTCCATCCAACGCAACTCAAACCGCCATCGACGCGCGCTACGCAGTTTCATCTCCTTTGGCTGTTTCCGTTTACCACCAGTTGAATGCTTCCTATGACTCGATCCAAATTGTTGTTTCGGTAAGCAATCCTGGCACCTCTTCCGTTACTTCAGGTTCTGCCAACTCTTTTAAGTTGCACACCGTGATTGTTGAAGAAGAGATTAACTACCCCACGGCTCCAGGTTCCAACGGAGAGACCGATTTCTACAGCGTCATGCGCAAAATGTTGCCTGACGCAGGCGGTACGACGTTGTCCGATACATGGGCTGCAGGCGCATCTTCTACCTTCACCTTCAATGTGGCACTTCCTTCCTACATCGCCAACTTGGGCGAGGTGGCCGTAGTAGCCTTCGTTCAGGACAACAGCAGCAAAGACGTGAAAAACGCCGCGTATTCTGCACCTCAAGCCGTTTCTGGCCTAGCCGATGCGGGCATCAATGCGTTGAATGCAAGCACCAATGGTTTGTGTGATGCCAATGTGACTCCTTCTGTCGTTTTCGAAAATGCAGGTTCTGTGGCGATCACTTCAGCTACTGTGGGATACAGCATCAATGGCGGTACGCCCGTTACTCAAAACTGGACAGGCAACTTGGCTAGCGGTCAGACAGCCACCGTCACCTTCCCACAAACGACCCTCCCTGGTGGAACAAGCTCGTTAGTGGCAACAGTTTCTAGCCCGAATGGATCTGGCGACTACAATGGCATGAACAATTCTTCAGCCCCTGTTAACATTGCTGTTCTTAGCTCTACTCCACAAGCTTCTCCCAAGACGGAAGACATGGAAGGTGCCACGATAGGTACTATCCCCTCGGATATGATCATGCAATTCAACACGGCTACTGCTCCTCGTTTATACGTTGTAGACAAGTCGGTTGCTGGCACAAGCTATGAATTGGGTGGTTGGGGTCAATCAGCGAAGTCACTTCGTTATGACTATTATGCGATTGCTTCCGGTGCAGTAATGTCTGTGACCACTCAGAAAATCAACGTGAGCACGTTGACCGCGCCTAAGTTGTACTTCCAGCACGCTTACTGCTCGTACGCAGGTGAAGCGGATGGCTTGAAAGTTTACGCATCTACGGACTGTGGTGTCACTTGGACCAACATCTTCGATAAATCAGGTACGAGCTTGGCTACTTCGGGTAACCAAACGGCTCGCTTCTATCCTCAAGCAAGTCAGTGGGTAACCAACCAAATTTCTTTGGCACAATTCGCGACTTCGAATGAATTGGTATTGAAGTTCGAAGGCACCTCGGCATACGGTAACAGCTTGTATTTGGACAACATTTGGGTCGCTAACAACGCGTTGGGCGTAGACGAGCAAGCTGCTGCTTCCTTGGTAGCCTATCCAAATCCTGCAAGTGATGTCGCTACGTTGGACTTGAACTTGACCAACGAAGCCAATGTATCGGTGAGCCTCTACAACGTAGCGGGTCAGCAAATCATGAATCTTCCTGCAGAGCGCATGGCTGCCGGCCAGCACAGCTTGGAGATTCCTGTGGCTTCGTTGCCAAATGGTCTGTACACGGCTCAAGTGAATATGGACGGCGCGATCCAAACGGTGCGCATCTCTGTAGCTCACTAAGCTATATCGCCTATTTTTACAATCCGGAGGGCGTATGCTCTCCGGATTTTTCATTTCAACTGCTATGAAGAAACTAACTACCCTCCTTCTCTGCTTGGCAACTTCTGTCCTTATTGCGCAAGGACTGCCCAATGCCGAAATTCAAAATCTTCAGGGCCAAACCCTGGATGCTAGTAGCCTTAAAAGCGACGGGCATCCCATGATTGTGAGTTTCTGGGCCACATGGTGCAAGCCTTGCATCAGCGAGTTGAACGCCTTCCACGATTATTATATCGACCTGGCCGAAGAAACAGGCGTTAAAGTCTTGGCCATTTCCATCGATGATCCACGCACAATGAGCAAAGTAGCTCCTTTTGTAGCAGGCCAAGCCTGGGAATACAACATCTTCTTGGATCCTAACTCCAATTTGCGTCGCGCTATGGGGGTGAACAACGTACCTCACACCTTCTTGCTTGACGGGGAGGGCAATATTGTTTGGCAAGCCAACAAATACGTCCCCGGCGAAGAAGAAGAACTTGCGCATAAAGTGGAAGCCCTAGCGGCGGGACAACCCATCGAATAAGCCATGAAGAAACTGCTCCTCCTTGCCCTTTGTGCCAGCACCTGGTCTGCATGGGGGCAGCAATCCACCTTGCGCGCCATCCTACAGAGCGATGCCCAATGGTATTTGCGCGATGAGGTCTTGGACCCCAGCGGTGAATTCTACCCCGACGAGCGCTTGTTGGGTCAAGGCTTCGCGCTTTTTACTTACACGGACGGCGACTTCAGCGCCGGCATGCGCTACGAAAACTACCAAAACGTCATGCTGGGCTTCCCTCCGGGCTTCCGCGGGGAAGGCATTAGCTACCGCTACGCACGCCTCAATCGGGACCGTTGGAACATCACGGTCGGAAATTTCTATGAGCAGTTTGGTTCTGGGTTGATTTTCCGTTCCTATGAAGAGCGTGGCTTGGGATTGGACAACGCCATGGACGGCGTTCGCATCATCACGGACCTGGGCCATGGCCTCACCGTCAAGGGCGTTCTCGGTCGTCAGCGCCTCTACTTTGGCAAAGGGGAAGGTATTGTGCGTGGCCTCGACGGCGAATGGAGCCTCAACAAGGTCTTTCCCTCTCTGTCGGAAAAGCAACTCTACGCCACGGTAGGCGCCAGCTTTGTTTCCAAATTTCAAAAGAGCTTTGATCCCATCCTAAACCTCCCCAACAACGTCGGGGCATGGGCCACACGGGCGAACCTCACCTACAAGAACTTTGCGTGGAACACGGAATACGCCTACAAGATTAACGATCCGAGCTATGACAACGGCTATATCTATCGTCCGGGGACGGCCTTTCTGAGCACTTTGAGTTACAGCCAAAAAGGGTTGGGGATCTTGGCCTCCGTCAAGCGCATTGACAACATGAGCTTCCGCTCCAACCGGGATGGCCAGCAGTTTGACCTCTTCATCAACTTCTTGCCCCCCACGACCAAGCCCCATACCTACGCCCTAGCAGCCCTCTACCCCTATGCCACTCAAGTCAATGGCGAAATGGGTGGGCAGTTCGAAATCAACTACATGATTCCCCGCGGCAGCAAATTGGGCGGCAAGTATGGCACCCAGCTCAGCCTCAACACCTCCATGGCGAACAGCATCGACAAAGGCTTTTTGGAGGATGGCACCCGTGGCGAGAAAGGCACCCAAGGCTATACCTCCAATCCCTTCGCCTTTGGGCCGATTGTATACTTCCGCGATGTGAACGCCTCGGTCACACGCAAATTTTCGAAGAAATACAAGAGCCAACTCACCCTCTTCAATTTCCAATACAACAAAACGGTTTTGAACGACGGCGTCGGCGACATCACCCTCTTGGAAGCGCCAGGAACGGATTCCATCATCAACGTCCAGGCCGTCGTATGGGAGAACCAAATCAAGCTTCCCAAGGGCCAAACCTTGCGGACCGAATTCCAACTCGCCCTCGCCGATGGCTTCCGCGGCGACATGGCCATGGGCCTCGCCGAGTGGACCATTTCCCCTGACTGGACCATTGCCGTTCAGGACATTTACAACTACGGCCACCCCAGCGAAAGCCGGCGGATTCACTACCCTATTATCTCTTTGATACACTTCAACGGCCCTACGCGCGTCCAAATCGGCTACGGCCGCCAGCAGCAAGGCATCTTCTGCGTCGGGGGCGTCTGCCGCGTGGTCCCGCCCTCTAGTGGTTTAAGTTTCTCCTTAACTACGAGTCTGTAATGCGCGTCCTGCTCCTCGTCGGCGCCCTCTTGGCCTACTCCCCCGTTTTTGCGCAATCTGCGCAGAAGCTGGAGCCTGTAGGTCAAACCACGGGCACTTCGAAAGGCAACACATGCAAGGTGGACGTGACGTTTAAACTCACCGAAACGGGAGGCGCCGAAGTCCTTCACTACAAAGCCAAATGCCGTTTGAACCGGACAGACAAAGCGGATCTCAAAGTAGAGGTGTACCGAATTATTGCCGAACTCGATTTTTCCACGGAAGAATGGTGGGATGGCTCTCAAGCGGGCCAAACCTACCAACTCCCCATGAACATTACGCTCCAGTGAAACACCTTCTTTCCTTCCTCCTCCTGGCCCTCGCGTGGACCATCGCACCCAGTTGTGACGTCATCACGGAGCCCTTCAAAGAAAACCCCAATCCCGTGGACACCAGTTCGGTGGTCCGCGGCGACACCCTGGTCCAAACCGCGCGCGCCGTCTTCATCGAAGACTTTACAGGGCACCGCTGCAAGAACTGCCCAAAAGCCTCCAAAGCCATCAAGGCACTGGATAGCATCTACGGGCCTACTCTCATCATTCCTGTCGCGCTGCACGCGGGCCCTTCCAACTTTACAGGCGTAAATACGGACTACCCCACGGACTTCACCACCGTTGAAGGGGACGATATAGCCACCCTGTTTGGCATCTTCGCGTTACCCATGGGCATGGTGCAACGCGCCGACTACCCCACCGCCCACCAAAAGACCTACACGGCTTGGGCCGGCCTCGCTGCACAAGAAATTGCCTCCACACCTGAAGCCCTGTTCACGCTCTCCGCGGCCTATGACTCTGTTTCCCGACAAGCCATCGTCCATTACAGTGCAGCCCTACAAAGTGCCCAAACCAACGCCTTAGGCGTTGCCGTCTACCTCAAGGAGTCTCACATCATTTCTCCTCAGTTGATGCCAAACAACACGCGCGACCAATTCTACATGCACAAAAACGTATTCCGCGCCGCGCCACTTGGTCCCACCGGGGTCGAAGTTTCTGCTACAGGTGGTTCGGCTGGACAAGTCTTTACCGGCAGTGCGACTAAAACCCTGGATCCCCTCTGGAACCCCAAGGAATGCGAGTGGGTGGTCATTCTCTACGACCGTACGAATTATCGCGTCCTTCAGCCGGCGCAGATCTTCGTGTGGTAGAGGGCTAGCGGGCGCTACGCGCTGTTTGCTCGTATGTTCGTTCGTTGGCTAGCGGGCTAGCGCTTGGCAAAGCAACGGAAAGTCCCGGCGCGCAGCGAAGGTCCACCAAAGAGTTTAAGGGTAAAAGAGAATAAGCGTTTAAGAGTTGACGCTTCACATCACCCAACAGACGATCTAGCGAACAAACACAGCGAGCGTGAAGCGCGAGCCCCCAAGCTACCTCGCCCCCAAATTCCTCTGAATCCCTTCCAATCCTCGACGTGTGAGCGCGGATTTCCCAAACACGCGATCAAACGTTTCTTCCGTGAGTTCGCGCCAATCTTCGGAGGTCCAATCAGGCCACTCATTCGCTACGAATTTGGGCTCCGCATGCGCTTTGGCATGTCGGTTCCATGGACATATATCTTGGCATACATCGCAACCAAAAACCCACGGGGCAATCGCCTCCTTATGCGCCTCAGGCAACGCCCCATGCAGCTCTATGGTCATATGCGAAATGCAGCGCGAACTATCCACCACCTCAGGCGCGATGATAGCGCCCGTCGGGCATGCATCAAGGCAACGGGTGCAGGTACCACAGTGATCTGCCACGGGGGAATCTGGCGCAAAATCGTAGTCGACAATGAGTTCCGCGAGGAAGAAAAAGCTGCCTTCATTTTTGCGCAATAGCAGGCTGTTTTTGCCGACCCAGCCTAGTCCGCTTCGTTTGGCCCAAGCACGCTCCATGACAGGGGCTGAATCCACAAAGCAGCGCCCTTGGATGGCACCGAGGGATTCGCGGAGACTGTCTAGAAGTTCGAAGAGTTTGTCTTTGACCACGCGGTGGTAATCTTCGCCGTAGGCATATTTCGCAATGCGTGGTTTTTCGCCGTCTGCGAGGTCCTTTTCAGGAAAATAGTTGTAGGCCAAGCTGATCACTGATTTGGCGCCAGGAACGAGCTTTCGGGGGTCTAAGCGTTTATCGTAGTGGTTTTCCATGTAGGCCATGGATCCATGATAGCCTTTGGCGAGCCAGGCATCGAGGGCCGGTGCTTCCTCCGCTAGGAAATCCGCCCGTGCCACGCGACAGGCATCAAAACCTAGGCGTTCGGCATGCTGCAGGAGATATTTTCGCGAGAGCTCTGCGTTCATCCTTGATCAAAGAGACCCGTTTGGCTCGGTGCCTTTCGGCCTAAGTGTACAAATGCCTTATCCATTGCAACTCGACCGCGGGGGGTGCGCGCCAAATAGCCTTCTTGGATCAGATAGGGTTCATATACTTCTTCCAAGGTTTCAGCTTGCTCCGAAACGGCCGTCGCAAGCGTATTCAAACCCACGGGGCCCCCTTTGAACTTGTCGATAAGGGCTGATAAAATCTTATTGTCCATTTCATCCAAGCCATGCTCATCCACATCCAACGCATCCATCCCAAAACGGGCAATCTCTAAGTCCACATGCCCTTTGCCCTTGACTTGGGCAAAGTCGCGCAATCGCCGAAGTAGCGCATTCGCGATCCGAGGGGTTCCACGACTTCGCCGAGCCACCTCAATCGCGGCATTTGGTTCGACTTCAATATGTAAAATACCGGATGAGCGCTCGACAATGGTGCTCAGGAGTTCCACCTTGTAGTACTCCAGGCGGGCAGAAATGCCAAAACGTGCACGTAAAGGCGCAGTAAGCATCCCAGAACGCGTTGTCGCACCGACCAGGGTGAATGGCTTCAGTTTAATCTGCACTGAACGGGCGGATGGGCCGCTCTCGATCATGATATCGATGGAAAAATCCTCCATCGCTGAATACAAATACTCCTCTACCACCGGACTTAAACGATGAATTTCATCGATGAATAACACATCATTTTCTTCCAAACTGGTTAATAGACCAGCCAGATCTCCTGGCTTATCTAACACCGGGCCCGAGGTCATGCGCAAGGCACTGCCCAATTCGTTCGCGAGAATGTGCGCCAGGGTGGTTTTGCCTAGCCCAGGGGGACCGTGCAATAGGACGTGGTCCATGGCCTCCCCGCGTTGACGTGCCGCTTGAACGAAGATTTTGAGATTCTCAAGCACTTTGTCTTGTCCCGCAAAGTCATCAAAGCGCGCCGGCCGTAGGCGCTGATCTGCGTCGGCTTCAGGGGCCATGCCCTCATCATCAACAAAGCGTGTCATAAAACAAATTTAAACGGAAAGGGCCGCCCTGTGGGGCGGCCCTTTGAAAGTCTTTCAACAATTCGCTTAGTGTCCTACTTCACCCTCTTTGAGCGGAGTGGATTGCGGCACGAAATCCTCTTCATACCCAGGCTTGCTATAGTCGTAGGCCCAGCGATGCACTTCGGGGATTTCTCCAGGCCAGTTTCCGTGAATGTGCTCGACCGGCGTGGTCCACTCCAAGGTGTTTGAACGCCATGGGTTTTGGGGAGCCTTTGGTCCGCGCCACATGGAGTAGAAGAAGTTGAAAATGAAAATCAACTGCGCAATACCACCTAGGATGGCGAACATCGTAATGATCACGTTGATATCCTGCAACTCATCGAAGATGGGGAATTCCGCATTGCTGTAATAGCGACGTGGCAGACCAGCCAATCCGGTGAAGTGCATCGGGAAGAATACTCCATAGGCGGATACAAACGTCAACCAGAAATGTAGATATCCCAACCCCTTGTTCATCATGCGACGGTACATTTTAGGGAACCAATGGTAAACCCCAGCAAACATTCCAAAGATCGCCGAGAGGCCCATAACAATGTGGAAGTGAGCTACCACGAAGTAGGTATCATGCACGTTGATGTCCAAGGCGGAGTCACCCAAAATGATACCGGTCAAACCTCCTGCAACGAACGTGCTTACCAAGCCAATGGAAAACAACATCGCAGGGGTGAATTGGATATTTCCTTTCCACAAGGTCGTGATGTAGTTAAAGGCCTTCACCGCGGAAGGGATGGCGATCAACAGCGTCGTGAAGGTGAATACCGATCCCAAGAAGGGGTTCATACCAGTGATGAACATATGGTGACCCCAAACGATAAAGGACAAGAAAGCGATAGCCAGAATGGAACCAATCATCGCACGATAACCAAAGATGGGCTTACGTGAATTGGTCGCAATGACTTCGGAGGTGATCCCCAAAGCGGGCAACAAGATGATGTAGACCTCAGGGTGACCTAAGAACCAGAACAAGTGCTCATACAATACTGGGCTACCACCTTCGTTGTGGAGCAATTCACCCGCCACCATGATGTCAGACAAATAGAAGCTCGTACCCAATAGGCGATCGAACATCAAAAGCAACGCGGCTGAAAGCAACACAGGGAAGGACAATACCCCCAGAATGGCGGTCACTAGGAACGCCCAAATGGTCAAAGGAAGGCGCGTCATGGCCATCCCCTTGGTACGCAAGTTGATGATGGTCACGATGTAGTTCAAAGAACCCAGCAACGAACCTGCAATGAACAAAGTCATTGAGACCAACCAAAGGGTCATACCTGTTCCCGAGCCGGGCATGGCCTGCGGCAGAGCACTCAAAGGAGGATAGACCGTCCATCCACCCGAAGCGGGACCTGTCTCCACAAAGAGGGACACTAACATCACGACAGAAGAAGCGGCAAAGAACCAGTATGAAAGCATGTTCAGGAAGCCTGATGCCATGTCTCGTGCGCCAATTTGCAATGGAATTAGGAGGTTCGAGAAGGTTCCGGAAAGACCTGCGGTCAATACAAAGAATACCATGATGGTTCCGTGGATAGTCACCAATGCCAGGTACATATTTGGATCCATTTGGCCTTCAGGTGCCCATTTGCCCAAGAAGGTCTCGAGGATGGCAAATTTTTGATCAGGCCATGCCAACTGCAAGCGGAAGAGCATGGACATAAAGACACCCACAATGCCCATGAACATACCCGTGATGAGGAATTGCTTCCCGATCATTTTATGGTCCATGGAGAAGATGTACTTCGACCAGAAGTTTTCTACGTGATGCTCGTGATCGTGATCGTGAGCGTGGTCGTTACCGTGTTCGTGCGAAGCCATAGGGTTTCCCTTTTTAACGTCCTTGATTAGAGAGTTTCAGCAATTGTCTTTTGTTCTTTCACCCAAGCATCATATTCTGCTTGCGTTTCGACAACAATGTTCATTTGCATGTTATAGTGGGCAGAGCCACAAATTTTATTACAAAGCAAGATGTAGTCATATGCATAGAGCTCTAGCCCTTTGGCCGAGCGGATGGCATTGATGCGCTCTACCTTTCCTTGAACATCCGCGTCTTGACGAATTTCTGCAGTGGTAATGGTCGGAGTGAATTGGAAATGGGTTTCCATCCCTGGGACACAGTTCATCTGAGCGCGGAAGTGCGGCATATACGCCGAGTGAATTACATCCTGTGAGCGGAATTTGAACAACACGGGGCGTCCAACAGGAAGGTGAATTTCCGTAGCCAAGAAGTCATCTCCCGCATTTGTATGCGTCGTATCCACCCCTACTGTGTTGGCACCGCCAATGAGACGGACGTTAGCATAGCCCAAGGTATTGTCGTCGCCAGAATAACGAGCGGTCCATTTGAACTGCTGAGCATAGAGCTCCACAACCATGGGCTCCTCCTCATTCTCTGGATTCATCACGTTGGACCAGGTCGTCAAACCATAAATGATCAGGACAGCCAACGCAATGGCTGGAACGATGGTCCAGATAAATTCTAGGCGGTCGTTGTGCTCGTAGAATGTGGCTTTGCCATCCTTACGGCCTCGGTATTTGTAGGCGAAGTAGAACATCACCGGTTGAACCAAGACAAACATGAACACAATCAGTCCCATGGAAATGTCCCATAGACGATCCACTTCGACTCCGTGCATGGACGACGGCTTGGGCAACATGACCTCGCTCCAAGCAGCTACCATCCAGAAGAAGGAAACAATTAGGCCGATTCCAAACAACAACATCAGGCGACCCTGGGTATTGTTGTCCTTGTCTGTCACCTCATATTCGCGCTCTTGGCGAGCTTTGGCCGAAAGCTCATAGATGCGCATGATTTGTGCTGCGGCAAATACCGCAAGTGCAAGCACAATAACCATCAAAAGACCGGTCATATCAGAGAATATTATTGGTGGAACAATTTACTTTCATGAATCAGGGCATGGTTCTTCATGCGCAAAGGCGCGGCGGCCAAATTGCGTTGAACCACATAAAGGAGTAATCCTGCATAGAACAAGAATCCGCCAATTTCAACCCAGCCAAAACCATAATGGTATCCTACGCTACCTGGCATGATCATGATGTAGTGATCCATCCAGTGACCAGCCAGTACAAAAACGGCCGCCATTAAGATGAATCCCATGATCCGCTTGGAGTCACGCGACATCAAAACCAAAACTGGCATGATGAAGTTTAAGACCAACATGGTGATGAAAAGAGTCTTGTACTCGCCAAAACGAGCCAAGTAATAGGGAGTCTCTTCCGGAATGTTCGAGTACCAAATCAACATGTACTGTGAGAACCATAGGTAGGTCCAGAACACGGAGAAAGCGAACATGAATTTACCCAAATCATGCTGGTGGTTGTCATTTACCCATGGCAAGTAGTTGTTGACGCGGAGGTACATAACCAACACGTTCAATACCGTCAGAGCCGTTACGAACATGCCCGCAAACGTATACCAACCAAATAGGGTAGAGAACCAGTGTGTGTCGATGGACATGATCCAATCCCATGCGCTCGTTGAGCTCGTTACCGCATAAAGCACGATGAACGTAGCCGCCAATTTGCGTTGAGTGAAGAACATGGTTTGACCTTCAGGAAGTGCATCTTCTTTCAGACTATTACGGCGCAACAAGAATGCGGCACCCGCCCAGATGACCAAATAGGCCACTGTACGCAACGTAAAGAACGTATCATTGAGATAACCTTCTTTGCCCGCTATGATGGCATCGTAATTTGGACTTGTTTCATCCATAATCCCATCTTGCATCCAATGCCAGATATGGTGCATATCCATGTTCCCCGTGATGGCCAAGAACAGCATCCCCATCAAGGGAATACCTACAAACAAGGCAACGGATTCCATCACACGAAGGATTCCCGCAGACCAACCGGCTTGTGCGGCATATTGGATTGCCAAGAAGAACAGTGTACCAATACCAATCCCCAAAAAGAAGATGGTATTTACCAAGAATGCTGACCATGGGCGATTGGCCGCACCATGATCTTCATGACCTCCGTGACCTTCAGCATGGGCTTCTTCTCCGTGTGCTTCTGCCCCGTGCTCTGCGTGGGCTGCCTCCGCCTCTTCAGCATGAGGGGCGTCCATCGCTTCGTCGTGCGCCTCTTCAGCATGTGCAACGTGTGCCTCTTCTGCATGCTCCGCATGCGCTTCTGTCGCGTGCATTTCCGTAGCATGCGCATCGTGGCTTTCTGCCTCGTGACCGCTAGTATTGAACCCAATCACCATCATGACCAAACCCACCAGGGTGAGCGTCATAGCGAAGAGTTTAGCCTTTTTAGTAAATACAAACATCGTAGTCGGCATTTGAAATTAGGCAGCGGGCTCCGCAGGAGCAGCCGTTGCGGATTGATCTTCACGAAGTTTCATCACATACTTGATGATTTTCCAACGCTCTTCATAGGTCAACTGGGATGCGTGTGATCCCATGTTGTTCTTTCCATGCATGATCACATGGTAGATAGTTCCCGGCGTAATGTCTGGCAAGCGGCTAGTACTGTATCCTGGAACACCTAAAATCTTTTCACGTTCCATCAAGATGCCATTTCCATCGCCCTTTACGCCATGGCAATGCGAACAGAAAGTGCCATAGAGCTCTTTACCTTGTTCAGCATCCAGCGCTGCGAAATAGGATGGTACCGCAGAGTTATTCTTTGACGCCTCATACCCTTCGTTGCTATTTGGCAGGTCATAGGGCACATAACCCCGAGCCACTGTTCCTTCGACGGGCAGCTGAGCTGCAGTTCCTTGCGCTGTATTCGCAGCGGCAGAATACGTTTCCAATGAAGGGGAACGATACATATCGTCCATGTACGTATAGCCTGGGGTCGATTTGTCCGAATTGCAGCCGATCACTAGACCAAGCACAACAACGGAGGAGAGTAGAATTCCTTTTTTCATGGGATTAGGCTTCTGCAATTTCAATGGCACCCGTCGCTTTCAGCGCGTCAACAACCCCTTCGCCAGCAGCTACCTCAATCATGAAGTGGTGATCTGTCGTGCGGGGATCTGGATTCTGAGGGGCGGCGCCTGGGTACAACTTATTGATGATCATAAACGTCCATACCATCAAGTGCGCCGCGAAGAACACGGTTAATTCGAACATGATGGGCACGAATGCGGGCATATTTTTTCCCCATGTCATGGATGGCTTACCGCCAATGTTCTGCGGCCAATCCAAATTCATCATATAGGAAGTGATCAAGATGGCTACAGTCAAACCGATCAAGCCATACATGAAAGCTGCCATCGCAATGCGCGTTTCTTTTAGTCCCATGGCTTTATCCAAACCGTGGATCGGGAAAGGAGAGTAAACCTCCTTCACCTTAATGCCTTTTCCGCGCAGGTCTTTGACCGCATCCAAGACGACATCATCGTCTAGATAAAGCGCGCGTACAACCGGGGTATGCTCAGTGTGCGCCATGGGGATCGTGGTGTTTTTTCTGGGATTCTCCAGATGATTTAAGGATAGTCTTCAATTCGGCTTGGGCAATGACCGGGAAGGTACGTGCGTAGAGAAGGAACAATACGAAGAAGAACCCGATCGTTCCGATGAAGATGCCGATATCTACAAAGGTGGGAGAGAACATGCTCCAGCTTGAGGGCAAGTAATCGCGGTGCAAGGAGGTCACAATGATGACAAAACGCTCAAACCACATACCAATATTCACCACGATGGAGATCAAGAAAGTGAAAATCAAATTGGTCCGTAACTTCTTGAACCACATGAACTGCGGGGAGAACACGTTACATGTCATCATCGACCAGTAGGCCCACCAATAAGGGCCGGTGGCGCGATTCAAGAAGGCATACTGTTCATATTCGACACCTGAATACCATGCAATGAAGAGCTCTGTGATGTACGCAACCCCCACGATCGAACCCGTAACCATGATGACGATATTCATCATCTCAATGTGTTGAATCGTGATGTAGTCCTCCATTTTAAAGATCTTGCGAACGATCAACAACAAGGTTTGCACCATCGCAAAACCGGAGAAGATTGCGCCTGCAACGAAGTAGGGAGGGAAGATGGTCGTGTGCCAACCTGGAATCACCGAGGTAGCAAAGTCCATGGATACAATCGTGTGTACGGAGAGTACCAAAGGCGTAGCCAAACCGGCTAAAACCAGGGATACCTCTTCGAAACGCTGCCATGCTTTGGCTTTACCACCCCAACCGAAGGAGAGGATGCGATAGATATGCTTTTGAACTGGATTGATCGCACGGTCGCGAATCATCGCGAAGTCAGGAATCAAGCCCGTGTACCAGAACACCGTCGATACCGTCAAGTAGGTCGAGATAGCAAAAACGTCCCACAACAAGGGAGAATTGAAGTTTACCCAAAGTGAACCGTACTGGTTAGGAAATGGGAACACCCAATAGCCCATCCAAATACGACCCATGTGAATCAAGGGGAACAATCCCGCTTGAATGACCGAGAAGATGGTCATGGCTTCCGCTGAACGGTTGATGGCCATACGCCACTTTTGACGGAATAAGAGGAGAACGGCCGAAATCAAGGTCCCCGCGTGACCGATACCTACCCACCATACAAAGTTGGTGATATCCCAGGCCCAGCCTACGGTTTTATTCAAGCCCCATACGCCGATACCCGTTCCGATCGTGTACAAGATGCAGCCCACGCCCCAAAGGAACATGACCAATGAAATGGAGAAAACGATCCACCAAGCTCGGGGGGCCGCCGTTTCTACAGGACGAGCCACATCCACGGTGATGTCCTTGTAGGACTTATCCCCGAGAATAAGTGGTTCGCGTACGTTGGATTCGTAATGCATAATTCGCTAGAGTATTAGGCGCGGGTGTTGCGAACTTTAGTTTGATAGAATACAGAAGGTTGCGTTCCTACTTCCTCGAGGAGGTGGTAAGAGCGAGCGTCATTTTTGGCCACTTGGACTGCACTACCTGCCGTGTTGACATCACCAAATGTGATGGCTCCACTGTCACATGCTTGGGCACAAGCGGTGGTAAAGGCTCCATCGGCCAAAGGCTGACCAGCTTTCTTCGCTTCAAGCTTGCCGTATTGGATACGTTGGATACACATCGTACACTTCTCCATCACGCCACGTGCACGCACGGTGACATCCGGATTGAGGACCATGCGACCGTAGTCATCCTGGGCGGGGTTCACTGAAGTGAAGCGCTCATTTTTTTGGTAATTAAACCAGTTGAAACGGCGCACTTTATACGGACAGTTGTTCGCACAGTAACGCGTACCGATACAGCGGTTGTACGCCATGTGGTTGAGGCCTTCGCGAGAGTGAACCGTTGCGCCCACAGGACATACTGTCTCACACGGGGCGTGGTTACAGTGCTGACACATAACGGGCTGGAAGACCACCTCAGGGCTCTCCCCTGGCACTTCCATTTGCGCATACATGTCGATGCCACCAATGTTTTCTTCGTCCGCACGATCCTTGGTCATGTCTGACGAATAGTAGCGGTCAATACGCAGCCAATGCATATCGCGGAAGTTGCGAATCTCTTGCTTGCCTACAACGGGAACGTTGTTTTCCATGTGACAGGCAATGACGCACGCACCGCAGCCGGTACAGCTGTTCAAATCAATGCTCATGTTCCACATGTGCATCGTCTCGTGGTCATGATTGGCCCACAAGTTGGCTTCGCTCGACGTTTTGCTTCCTTCCAAGGTGTGGAACGTTGGCTTTTCGTTCCAGGTCGCTCCCGTGGGATCCGCCACATAGTCAGCCAAGCTGACTTCATTGACGATCTTGCGACCCATCATGGTGTTACCCAACTGCGTAGACGCAAATTCATGTTCGCCTTCTTCCAGGGTGATGGAAACCGCGGCAAATCCTTGGGCGATATTCAAACTGTAGGCATTGACTCCAAGGCCATCCGCCACACGGCCAGCCGCAGTGCGACCATAGCCTACGGCCAGACCAACGGTGCCTTGAGCTTGTCCTGGTTGAATCAACGCGGGCACGTTAGCCAAGGTCTTATCCCCTACTGTCAAGGTAACCAAGCTGCCATTCAATGCGCCGTTACTTTGAGTTTCATTGAGAATACCCAAGGCCAACGCATCTTTTGCGCTTACCGTCAAGTAATTGTCCCATGCTGCACGGGAAATAGGATCTGGTAATTCGTGCAACCATGGGTTGTTCGATTGGTTACCTGCACCTGCTGTTTTTTGATACAAAGCAATTTCAAAGTCACCTGACTTGGTGGATGCTGCCGTGCTTGCCGCTTCAGAAGCTCCCACCATTGCGCGAGAAGCTACTTCGGATGCAGAAATGCTGCTATTTGAATCGAGTTTCGCTCCACCATCATGCAACGTCTGAGACCAGCTCAGCCCGTTCAAGGCTACAGTTGATTTAACCCAATCCTTGGAGGATTGTGCATCACCCACTAAAGAAGCAAGCACTTCAATGGCCGGCTTACTATTAAACAATGGGCGAATGGTTGGTTGCGCCACGGCCAATTCAGAGGCAGTAGGCATGAAGTCAGCCCAAGACTCTAGATAATGAGGTACTGGAGCCGCAGCCGAGCAGAGCGCTGCGGTTTCGTCCAAGCGGTCACATAGACTCAAGCTGTATTCCACTTTGGCCATCGCATCCGCAAAACCTGGGCGAGAATACACGGGGTTGGATCCCACGAATACTACGGCACCTACCGCATCAGCTGTCATATCCGCCATGGCATTCACCAAGGCACGATCATTTCCTGAACGGATGAAAATAGGTTGGTCCACACGCACGGTGCGGCCCATATTGTTTAGGGCTGCATTCAATGCTGCGGCTAAATGTGCATTGGCACCTGAGTTGCCTCCTACCAGGACAAGAGAGTGTCCCTTCTGAGCCAATAACTCTGTGGCGATTCCTTTCAATTGGGTCTTCAAGGTGTCATCCATTGAACCCACCGAAAGGGATGTATTGCTTACCTCGTTCAATAGGAAAGCCAAGGCTGATCCGACCTGCGAAGGCTTGATTTTTACCCGCTTGTCCGCATTAGACCCTGTTAGGCTGAGGTTAGACTCAACCTGGATGTGGCGCAACATCGACTCCCCTGGCTTGCGGCTTTCCGCATAGGCTTTCGACATTTGTTGAGCGTTTCCGGCAGACAAAAAGTCATCGCCAAAGGAAACGAGCAATTTGGCCGCTGAGAGGTCCATTGTGGGTAATGCACGCACACCAGTCAATGCTTCCCAAACATCCAATACTTCGGAAGATGACACCGCATCGACCTCAACGTGGACAAAATTGTTATGCGCTTGGCGCAGCTTTGCGATCAACCCTTTGAAGGATGGGCTGAATACGCTACCTGTGATCAAAACAAATTGCTTGCCTGATGCCATAGATGCATCAACCGCCGCCTTGAGATCCGCTTCAATCGTAGACCAATCTGTCTCTGCACCCCCCTTAACCGGTTGACGCAAACGCGCGGAGTCATACAATGAAAGAACGCTTGCTTGCGCGCGGCCGTTAGTTCCGCGGTTAAAGCGACCCTCATCTCCTGGTTCTATTTTGATCGGACGGCCTTCGCGCGTCTTCACCAACACAGAAGCAAAGTCTTGACCATCCGTGTAGGCGGTCGCATAATAGGTCGGCATACCTGGAGTCAAGCTATCAGGCTTGACGACATAAGGAATGCTTTCAACAATAGGAGATTCACAAGCTGCCAAGGTCGCGGCGGCTGTCGAGAAACCTAGATACTTCAAGAAATCTCGACGGGAAGTTTGGGCACTGCCCATGAGTTTTTCGTCACCTAAAAACTGCTCCACAGGAATCTCGGTCGCAAACTCATTTTGAGCCATGCGCTGAGAGACCTCTGTGTTTGCCAGCTGGTCAAACCCTTTCCAATAGACTTTATCCGTTGCCATTTGCTTCAATTAATAGTGGCACTTGCCGCATTCTAGACCACCGATTTTCTCGACTGTGATCTTCTCGTCGTGGAATTTTGCAGCAAGGCGCTCATTGATGGTTTGAGTGCCTTCTTCTGCATTGGCATAATAGCCATTTGTTTTCTTCACTTCAGTCTCACGGTGGCAGTTGATACACCATCCCATAGTAAGCTCTGAATACTGGTACATCACATCCATCTCTTCCACTGGACCGTGGCATGTTTGGCATGCAACCTGCCCTGCGGTGACGTGCTGAGCGTGATTGAAGTAGGCCAAATCTGGCAAATTGTGCAAGCGAATCCATTTCACTGGCTTCTGCTCGTAGTTCTCGATGTACGTACGGTTCTCTGCATCCCAACCAATGGCGGCGTAGATTTTCGCAATTTCAGGAGAGCGATCACCGCCATATTTTAAGGCGCCGGCCTCGTTTACGATTTCAGATCCATCGATGTACATGTGACAGTTCATACACACATTCGTTGACGGGATGCCCGAATGCTTTGAAGAACGCGCACTGCTGTGGCAATAATTACAATCTACTTGGTTGTCTCCAGCGTGAATCTTGTGAGAGAACGCGATGGGTTGCGCTGGTTGATAATTCTGCTCTACACCAATGCCCATCAAAAACCAAAAGAGTTGATAGAGGAATGCCACCGTGACGACAATGGTCATGGCGGTCATAAAACGCTTATTGCTCACTAACCAGCGAGTCAGTGCATTCGCGTCTTGAATGACCGTAGTGGCCGAGTCGCCGTTCACTTCCTTCAACGTGTTGCGAATGCGCAACAATAGGATGACGAAAAGGAACAAGAATGCGCCTAAGATGTACAATAGGGTGCTGTGGTCTTCGACTGGAGCGTCCGATTGCGGCACGGGCACGAGATCCTTCCCTGGAGCAGGCATCGCTGCGGGGGCCTCTGTGTAAGCTAAAATGCTCTTGATGTCCTCATCCGACAAATTCTCAAATGCCGTCATAACGGAGCCACCATATTCTTCAAAAATGGCAATGGCATCCGCATCGCCACTCGCACGGAGCTCGGCATTGTTGCGAATCCATGCCAATAACCACTCCTCTGAACGACGCTCAGTCACTCCTGCAAGCGCAGGACCGACGAGTTTTTTGTCCAATTTGTGGCATGAAGCACAGTTGGCTTTGAAGAGTTTTTTGCCGAGTTCCGCATCCACTTCTGCGTGGATAGGATTGGCTAAGGCGCTAACCATCAATGCGATAGTTAGAACGCGGAATACTTTGGTTGCGAAGAAGCGCATGCGAATAGGCGTTTTACTGCGGTTCATAGGAGCTTTTTAAGGCATCGCAAAAATACAACACAGCGCTTCGGGGCATTGAACTTTCCCTGATCGTTATTACTAATTTAAAATCGGTCTAAATAAGCGATGATTGCCTAGTTTTTTTCACCTTTGCCCTATGCGAAGAATGCTCATTGTACTTAGTCTCATCGCCGCGATGGGCTGGTCCTTTCCTATGACCCCTCGGCAAGCCATGGAACCTCATGTTCACAGCGTTCAAGATTCTATTTTCTTGGAGGAAGGGCAAGCCTTGGATTCTGCCTGGAGTGCGCATCGACGGGCACTCGCGGCCGGGGTCAATCAAGGCCGCTCGATGGATATGGAGCGCTATACCATTCAAGTGTTCAGCGGCAGGCGAATGGAAGCCAACCAGTGGTACGGTCGCCTGCAAGACTCCATAGGCCCGCAGCAAGTCATGCTACATTTTGACGAGCCCAATTTTAAAGTTTCCGTGGGACTTTATCCCATTCGACTCGCTGCCGAACATGACTTGCGCCTCTGGCGAAGGAACTTCCCTCAAGCTTTTGTGGTTCGAGCACCAGACGTTCAGCCCGGAAAGTGATTTTGAACTTCGGCGATAATCGCTGATGCGGGCAATACCCCGGACTGACGCCATAGGATTTTACCGTCTTTGAAGAGCGCTAGCGTCGGCACCCCTTGAACTTGGTAGGCCTGAGAAATAGACGGGTTTCGGTCCACATCGATTTTGACCACACGAACCCTCCCATCCAAACTTTTTGCGACGTCCTGAAGGATGGGCGCTAAGGCCTTGCACGGGCCACACCAGGTGGCAAAAAAGTCGACCAACACAGGCTGTTCGCCCGTGACGAGGTCTTTGAACTTGGCAATTTCGGCCATGACTCAATGGCAATTATGGCTTGACAAACGGCTCGCTTGCGCTCCAGGCCATGAAGCCGCCCACCAAGTGGTGCACATTGGTAAAACCGGCTTGCTTGAGCTGGTTCAAGGCCTTGCCGCTGCGTCCGCCCGAACGGCAGTAGAGATAGATCGCTTGGTCCTTGTCTTGGCCGTAGTTGGCTTCCATTTGGGCCGCGAAGTCCGCGCTGTAGAAGTCGACATGTGCGGCGCCTTCGATCATGCCTTCTGCGACTTCCGCATCGGTCCGAACGTCCACCAACACATGTCCCGCCTGCGCCGCTTTGAAGCCAGCCACATCCAGATTTTCAGGCTGAGTGGCAGGCGCTTCTGAGGCAACCGGAGCAGATTCCGTCGCTTGACCACAGGCCGTGGTCGTTGTGAAGGTCAAGCCCAAGAGCGCGGCACCCACGAGGGTGCGCAATTTGGTCCAGGAGCCGGCGTTGATCACTTTGGTGTATCCCATTTTTTCGAGGTTTTGTTTGGCTGCCGAGGCACGCATGCCGCTGGCGCAGCAGAGCACGATTTCGGCATCCCTGTCCTTAATTTTCTTGGGTAAGGTCGCAATACTGTTCAAGGGGATGTTGATGGCTTTGGCAGGGTGGCCACTAGCGAACTCCCCTGAGGTGCGGACATCCACGATTTTGGCACCGCGAGCGACCCATTCCTTAGGGTCTTGTTTGGGTCCAAAAAGCTTCGTGAAGAATCCCATGATTATAGCTTGTGAATCAAGACCTCCCCGTAGCCGCCGCCGTTGTAGAGGCCCTCAATGCCTTGCGCTTGCAAGAACATCAACGCTTGGCCCGAACGGTTGCCGGACATGCAACAAAGCACCACAGGCTGCGACATGGTCTTGAAGTCCTCTACGTGATCGGGAACGGTGTGCAAAGGAATATTGATCGATCCTGGGACATTGCCGCCGGCAAATTCACCTTCAGAACGAACGTCTACGATGGTAGCGTTGGGGTGGTTAATGGCTTCGTTAATGGTCATTTTGTAGAGTTTTAGTGCGACAAATTTCGAACAACACCAATAAATCATTGTGACGGAGGTCACCACAGGGTGGGCTATTTTCCATTGACGGGCTTCTCCGTGATCGGGCGTCCTTGGGCCATCCAATCCGGCTGTGGGGCCCCTTTGAGGTAGTGGTCAAAGAACTCGCCCATGCGCTGGGAGAGGTCTTTTCGGTTCGCTCGGCGCATCAAATTGTGCTCCTCGTCGTTGTAGACCAGCATCCATACGGGCTTCTCTAAACGCTTTAGGGCCATGAAATACTCAATGCCTTGCGTGTAGGGCACCGCACCGTCATTGTCGTTGTGCATGATGAGCAAGGGCGTGTTTACCTGATCGGCGAAGAAGACGGGGGAATTTTCGCGGTAGAGCTTTTCCTTTTCCCAAGGCGTAGCACCGATGCGCGATTGGGTCTTTTCGTACTGGAACTGGCGGGACATGCCGCTGCCGTAACGAATGCCACCATAAGCCGAAAACATATTGCTCACCGGCGCCCCCGCCATACCACAGATGTAGCGGTCGGTTTGGGTCACCAAGTAGGCCGTTTGGTAGCCGCCCCAGCTCTGCCCTTGCAAGCCCATGCGCGATTCGTCTAAGCGGTCGTCGGACTTCAATGCCGCGTCGACCCCTTTGTTGATGCAGGCCAGTGCGCTCTTGCCCGGATGTCCGTCCCGATAAATAATGTCCGGGATGAAGACCGCGTACCCGTTGCTGCAGAACCAGGATACATTCACAGTGGATGCCGATGGTGCAGGCGTTTTGTAGTCGTGCAATTGGTCCGAATACGTCTCGTAGAAATACACCACCACGGGCAAACTCGCCTTCCCTGATGCGCCTTCGGGCGTGTAGAGCAAGCCCTGCAAATCACGGCCCAAGGCCTTATACGAGATCAGCTGCACTTCGGGCCAAACAAACGAATCCTGCTGCGGATTCACGTCCGTGAGTGACTTGACATCAAACTCCGAGGACGAGCCCTTTTCCTTGCCAAAATTGTAGACGTACAGATTGGGCGAAGATTGGACCGTTTCGCGCGTGAAGAGGAGCTTAGTGCCATAGCGCGAGTACGTGTAGCCCGACTCAGAAAAATCCCCGGACGTCACGGGCTCCACCATGACATTGCTGCCCATGATGCCCATGGTGCCACGCAAGCCCCTGGGGCCGGCCTCTGAGGTAGCCGTGTAGGCGTTGAACATATCCTTGAATCGCAGCACCTGCAGGCCGGTCTTCTTGGTGGGCTCATGGAAAAGGCGCACTACCAGGCTTTCATCCTGGCCATCCACGCAGGGGGAAGAACGGTATTCGGGCGAAACGACCCGCATGCGCGTTTGTGATTTTCGGCCGTATTCCGTGAGCTGCCGTAGTTCTCCACTGGGCGAATAGCCCCAAATGTCAAACGCGTCATACACGACGAAGTAGCCCGTTCGGGTCCATCCAGGCGCGCCGTAGGGATAGGGATGTGCGGGGCTGTCATGCTCCTCGTCGTAGACGGGATGCGGAATGGGAATCTGTACGGGATCGCCGAGGGTCAAGCCCACCACGCCGGGAAGCGTATCCGCTACCGCCACAAAAATCTGCTGCATGAACCAGGCACGCTTTACGAGGTCGTAGTAGGTCAAGGCATCGCCGTTTGGACTCAGCTGGGGGGCACCTGCCGAGGTCATTTTCGTGCCAACGGGAACCGACAAGCCGGTGGCTACATGCACCAACTCCACGTCGTAGGGCAGCTGAACGTCCCAGCTGTACTGGGATTCGTAGGCTTCTTGCGAATAGCGAACCGTCAAGCCCCCCGTATTGTGCGAAGGCAAATTGGCCTCCGGGTAGGCCGGCGTCGTTACGGGGCGCAGCCCTTCGTTCGGGCTCCAGGCCATCCAAAGGGTAGGATTCTCCAAACTCCGTTTCCGCTTGGCTTGCAAGGACTGAATTTGGGCGTCGTGGTAAGTCCAAACGTCCAACTTAGCCCGCTCCTCCGGCAAGGTGGTTGAATCGTTCCACTCCGGAGCCTTCACCGTCTGGGTGATTTGGAAGGGGTAGGGATAGTCCGCCTCTCCGGTGGCACTATTAGCTAGGTAGGTATGCATTCGACCACCTGCATACGGCCCATAGCCAGGCGGCAACCCTGGACTATTGAACTCCGCAATGAGCATCGGGGTGCGGCGCTCAGGATGCACATCCCGGTACCACAGCGAGGGGTAGGCTTGGTCTTTTCGGTCCTTTTTCTGGTAGATGATGCCGTTGAACGCAAAGGTGACGTTAGAGAACTCCACCGCGGTTTCAGCGACCTCCGGACGGTCCCAATGCAGCTCTGCCAACTTGCTGTCTTTGCGCTCCGTGATGACGTACCACATGGCGTAGAGGTTTTGTTCTTCTTTTGGGAAGCCCCAGTCCAGCACGCGGTCGAAGGCCATCAACGTATCCACCACAGGCGGATAAAATTTCCAGCCAATCTCCCCTGTCTCTTCGTTGACCAACTCTTCGTAGTCCATCCACACCGTCAAGAAATCAGCATGGGGCTTTTCCTTGTCTTTGGCGGGACGTTCCAAAATAAGTTCGTCCGAGATGACTTCATTTTCATTGTAGCCCCCTTGAATCCCCCAGCGTGTGATGGCGCCCAAGGTATCCGTCCGCGCAATGCCTGTTGCGGCACCGGGCTCAAAGTAGAGCAAATAGGCCTGGGAGGTGGGAAGGTCGTCCTTCTTCGTTTTTTTCAGCTTGAGGCGGCGCATTTCCGCCTCGGCGGGATCCTGCTTAACGAGGAGCATGCCCGTGTTAGGAAGCCATTCGGCCCGGGAAACACGGGGAATGCGCGCAATCTCTTCGCCCGAAGCCAGCTGGTACACCGTGAGGTAGCCATCGCCTTCTTGAGGCGCTACGATCGCATAGGCCAAATCGCCCATGCCATCCATGCCATAGGATTTTAAGCTTTCCCAGCGGTCATAGTCCGCATGCGCGAGGGGGTGTTTTTCAGGTGTAGCTACCGTCGCTTCTTGGCCATGCAAGGTGATGGCCAAAATCAATCCAAAGAGCGCTCCCCAAATCCTCATCCCGCCATGGTATGATAGACGGCTTGGACGTCGTCATCCTCTTCGAGTTTTTCGATGAGTTTCTCGACCTCAGCTTGCTGCTCTTCGTTCAATTCTTTGGTTTCCATTGGGATACGCTCAAAGCCGGAGTTCAAAATTTCAAATCCTTTTTCCTCCAATGCTTTGGTGATCGCCCCATATTCGGTAAATGGGCCATAAATCATCAAAAGATCAAGCCCTTTTTCTTCGTCGTGCTCCTCGAAAATCTCTTCTACGCCGAAGTCAATCATTTCAAATTCGAACTCCTCCAAGTCCGTCGTGCCTTTTGCCATTTTGAAAAAGCACTTGCGATCAAAGAGGAACTCCACGCTACCACTCGTGCCAAGGCTACCGTTGCACTTGTTGAAATATGAACGGACATTTCCAACTGTACGCGTCGTATTATCTGTCGCAGTCTCTACTAACACGGCAATGCCGTTGGGGCCATAGCCTTCGTAGACCATTTCCTTGTAATCCGCTTGATCCTTACTCGAAGCACGCTTGATGGCGCGTTCGACGTTTTCCTTGGGCATGTTCGCATCGCGCGCGTTTTGCATCAAGGCCTTCAAGCGGCTGTTCGCATCCGGACTAGGACCGCTCTCTTTCACGGCCATAATGATGTCTTTGGTAATGCGGGTGAACACTTTGGCCATGGACGACCAACGTTTCATTTTGCGTGCTTTCCGGTATTCAAATGCGCGTCCCATGCAGGGGGGAGGGTTTAGGGGGTTAAAGAGTCGAAGGGATTAGGGGTTGAAGGGTAAAAGGGTTTAAGGGAATAGGATTGTTGGATTCAACGCTTTTACCTTCGGGTCTTTGTGTGCTTCTGGCCTTTCGATGAAGTACAAATGTAGGGTATGGTGGGCTCACTGATTTGCAGAAAGCATGTAAAGACCCGTAGCACTGGGAAGGGCTGGGTTTACGAGACGGTCCAGGTCCTTCCCATCGCCAAGACGTCCTCAAAACTTCGAGTGTCCTTATGGGCTAAATGCACCTGTTGCTCAAATACGGGTCGATCCTCTCGGTAGAGGATTCCAAAGGGACGCAGATCTTCGGTCATTCGTGCTAAGGCATAGGCCTTCATCGGGTCGCGCTCATCATGAATCCAACATTCACTTGCGGATCGCTCAGCGAGCGAAACGACTTTGACTTGACTTCCCTCTAGAATCAAACCGCGATCCAATTCTGCACCGAAGGTGATTGGTTCGCCATGGTGTAAAAAAATGGCATGATCGCTCTGGCTCTTTTTGTCCGTGAACTGCTCAAACGCTCCATCATGGAATACGTTGCAGTTTTGATAGATTTCGACCAATGCCGATCCTTCATGCGCTTTGGAAGCGGCCAAGACTTCTCGAAGATGGGCTGGATGTCGATCCATGCTTCGGGCCAAGAACGTGGCGCCCGCGCCTAAAGCCAAAGTTTGTGGATTCACCGGATGGTCAACACTCCCAAGTGGAGTAGACTTTGACACAGATCCTGATCGACTTGTCGGCGAATACTGGCCCTTGGTTAGGCCATAGATCTCGTTGTTAAAAAGCAAAATAGGCACCCCTACATTCCGACGCAAGGCATGAATCAGATGATTCCCTCCAATACTCAACGCATCCCCATCTCCGGTGATCAACCACACATCCAAGGAGGGGTTTGCCAATTTTATCCCCGTCGCCACGGCGGGCGCTCTTCCATGAAGGCTATGCATCCCATAGGCGTGGACATAATAGGGTAAACGGCTTGCGCAGCCAATTCCAGATATCACTACGGTTTGGCTCGGATCCGCTCCAATTAGCGCGAGCACCTCGGTGAACTGCTTCAAGACGGAGTAATCTCCACAGCCAGGGCACCAGCGGACCTCTTGATCGGATAAATAGTCTTTACCTGTTCTCATGAGGCGGATATATAAGGGACCATACGCGCTTGAAGCTCGCTTGCCGTGAACGGCTGACCACTCGTTTTTCCAAGAAAATGGAGGTCCTGCTGTGTTTGACTTCTGAGCACTTGAACCAATTGCCCTTCATTCATTTCGGCCACCACCACCTGACTAAAGCCCGTCATAAAGGAGATCACCTCAGGATGAAGCGGGAACAAATGTTTTAGGTGCAAATGCGTGATGGAATGGCCTTGATCTCGAAGGTTTTCGACTGCTGTCCGAATCGCCCCGTAGGTGCTGCCCCAACCAATAAGCAAAACCTCTCCTTTAGACTCCCCTACTTCGACGCAAAGCGGTCCATAGAAGCGGGTAACTGCTTGTACTTTGGCCGCGCGTTGTTGAATCATCGATTGGTGATTCTTCGGATCATACGAGACATGACCAGTCTGGTCCTCGGTTTCTAAGCCCCCCACGCGGTGCATCCCTTCTGGAGTCCCTGGGATAATCCACGGCCGGACCCCATGGGCATCTCGGGCATAGGGTGCCCGGTGTATATCCGATTTGGGCGCTTCAATGCGTCGCATTTGCTCAGGATCGGGGAGTCGAAATGGCTCGGCGCTATTGGCGATATAGGCATCGGAAAGTAGCATGACTGGGGTCATAGACTCCACGGCCATTTTTGCCGCTAATAAGACATCATCAAGGGCTTCCCCCGTGCGCTTAATGGCCATAACGGGCATGGGGGCTTCTCCATGGCGACCATACAGGGCCTGTAGCAGGTCGGACTGCTCCATTTTCGTGGGCAATCCCGTACTCGGGCCTCCGCGTTGCACGTTGATGACTAAGAGGGGCAATTCCATCATGACGGCCAACCCTAACCCTTCTCCTTTGAGACTGATTCCCGGACCCGAAGAAGCTGTTGCTCCAAGGCTACCTGCATAGGAAGCGCCTATGGCTGCCGTGATGGATGCAATTTCATCCTCTGCCTGAAAAGGCAGCACGCCTGCAGGGCGAATCCGAGCTAATTCATGGAGGATGTCAGAGGCCGGGGTAATCGGGTAGCCGGCATACAAGACCTGACGGCCCAGCTGGCGAGCGACGGCAGCCAATCCGAGCGCCATGGCTTGACTTCCAGAAAGTGTTTTATACGTACCCGGCAGCGCTTTGCGCTGAGGCACTTCTCGCTTGTAGGCGGTCCATTCCGCCGTTTCGCCGAGGTGGTACCCCGCGCGAAATGCCAACACATTCGCTGCGCCTAGATCCCCCTGAAATTGACGCTGAAGATCTGCCTCCATAGCCGGCGCCGATTGTCCGTAGAGCCAGGTGAGCAGCCCCAAGATGGTCATGTTCTTGGCTCGGGACTTCTCTTTGCCCGACAAGCTCTGATCCTTAAGCGCTTCTGAAGTGATTTTTTTAAAGTCCACCTCCAGCACTTGAAAGTTGGATTTGGCTTGTTCCAGCGGATCCTCATTCGCATCGACGCCCGCAATGGCTTTGGAACGCGCATCAAATCCATCAATGGACGCGAGGAGCAAGCCTCCGGACTTGAGCTTGTGTTGATGCTTAATCCACCCGGCCACGTTGAAAGCAACAAATACATCCGCCGCATCGCCCGGGTCAAAGATGGCTTCACTCGCCATCTGGAATTGGAAGCCTGACACCCCAGAGATGGTCCCTTGAGGGGCGCGAATCTCTGCTGGAAAATCGCTCAAGGTGCGAACGTCCTGTCCACTTTGAGCCGCGGCACGAATCAGTTGCGAACCCAGCAACTGGATCCCATCACCGGAGTCGCCTGCCATGAGTACGACCAAGTGGGAAAGTACTTTAGTCATGGCTATGAATCACCGCGATAACTTCGGGCGCGTATTTCTTAATCGTGGTTTCTACCCCGTTTTTGAGGGTCATTTGATTCACGGAACAGCCAGCACAGGCACCTAGCAGTCGTACTTTAACTTCATGGTATTCGGTGATTTCCGCCAATTGGATGTCACCCCCATCATTCTGAAGGAAGGGGCGTATTTCATCCAATGCGCGGTGCACGCGATCCAAGAGGTCACTCATACTTTTCGAGGGCGGGTTTTGCAGCCAGCCATGGTCGTGATTCGAACGGCTTCGGTGGGTGGTAAATTTTCAATGCGATCTGCTAAGGAGGAAATCATATTCTGAGCCACGTGCGTGAACGCCTCAACGGTTGGTCCGGCCGGCTGCAATGCAGCGGGATGGCCGACATCTCCTGCCTCGCGGATGCTCTGAACTAAGGGGATTTCTCCGAGGAAAGGAACCTCTAATTGATGGGCCAATTGCTGAGCTCCTTCTTTTCCAAAAAGGTAGTACTTCATTTCGGGTAGCTCAGCCGGGGTGAAGTAAGCCATGTTTTCGACCATACCAAGAACGGGAATCTGGATGGCCTCCATTTGGAACATCCCTACCCCCTTTCGCGCATCGGCGAGCGCCACATGCTGAGGGGTCGAAACAACGACTGCCCCGGTGATGGGCAAGGCTTGAACCATACTCAAATGAATGTCTCCCGTTCCAGGAGGCAAATCAATGAGCAAGAAGTCCAATTCGCCCCAATGGGTTTCCTGCAGCATTTGGTTGAGCGCCTTGGTGGCCATGGGGCCGCGCCAGACAACGGCTTGGTCTGTACCGGCAAAAAAACCGATCGACATGACTTTTACTCCATAAGATTCGACGGGTTCCATTTTGCGAACCCCCTCTACTTCAATCCCTCCTGGTCGGTCACTCATCACGTCAAACATGAGCGGCATGGAGGGGCCGTAGATGTCTGCATCAAGGATGCCTACCTTGAATCCCATGCCCGCTAGGGTTACCCCTAGGTTCGCTGTCAGGGTGGATTTACCTACCCCTCCTTTGCCCGAGGCAATCGCGACAACATGCGAAATACCTGGAATAGCCTTACCTCGAAGGACCGTACTTTCTGGGGTTTCGGGAGCTTCTACAATGAGATGAATCTTCACCTGAAGTTTGGGGTCAATCCGCGCATGCAATGCTTGGAGCACCTCTACTTCTAATTTTTTCTTTTGGTGCAACACGGGGCTGTCACAAATGACATCCACCATTACTTCGTTCCCCATGATTTGAACATTGCGCAAACCATTAGACGCCATGAGGAGTCCCTTGCCTGAAGCATTGGATACGGCAGATAGGGCTTCTTCCACTTGTTTTCGTGTGACCATGGCGCAAAATTACGGCGGAAGGTCGGGAAGCCCGTGACTTTTATCAGGTAATCTACTCGACCACCGCTTCCAAGCCTTCGGGCAAAGTCTTATTCGCCAGCTGACCGCAGGCGGCATCGATGTCCTTCCCGCGAGAACGACGCACTTTGGCCGTCACACCAATTCGATCCAACGCGCGGACATACGCCTCGAGGACTTCGGGGTCCGCTTGCTGAAACCGCTCATCCCCAATGGCATTGTACTCGATGAGATTCACCTTGCACGGGATGCGTTTGCACAATTGTACCAAGGCGTCGATGTCTTCGACCGCATCATTTACCCCTTTCCAAACCACATACTCAAACGTGATTCTCCGCTTGGTCATGCGGTACCAATAATCCAAAGATTCTTGAAGCACGGCAATTGGAGCCGCATCATTAATGGGCATAATCTGCGAACGCACCATATCGCGGGCGGAGTGCAAACTCACCGCCAAATTGAACTTCACGCCATCATCCGCTAATCGCTTGATCATTTTGGGCAATCCCACGGTGGATAAGGTGATCCGACGAGGCGATAGTCCGAGACCCTCCGGTTGGGTAATTTTCTCAATCGCGGTCAACACATTCGCATAGTTCATCAGCGGCTCGCCCATCCCCATGAAGACAATGTTGGTCAAAGGGCGACCAAAGTGCTCCAAGCCCTGCTGGTGAATGGATCGAACTTGGTCATAAATTTCATCCGGCTCCAGATTCCGCATGCGCTTGAGTCGGGCCGTCGCGCAGAAGGCACAATTCAAGGAGCAACCCACTTGAGAGCTCACACAGGCGGTGATCCGCTTTTCGGTAGGAATGAGGACCGATTCAACAATCAGTCCGTCAGGGAGTTTCACGGCATTTTTGATGGTGCCATCTTCCGAGTGCTGTGCTTTTGCCAACGCATTGGGCCGAATGGCATAGGAAGATTCCAAGCGTTCCACGAGACTGCGCGGGATATTCCGCATGTCCGAAATATGATGCACGCCTTTGGCCCAAATCCAATCATAGACTTGCGCGGCCCGAAAACTAGGCTCACCCCATTCAGAAAACAAGGCTTCCAAATCTGCCTTACTCAGGCTTCGCAAATTTTTCAATGCCATTATTGTGCTCGCTGTAAGGAGCCAAACTGCACCTTGTTATTTCGGTAAGAGTAAAACACCGCTTCTCCTTGAATGAGCTCACTGGATGCACTGCGGCGCGGCAGGGTCTGAACCTTGTCCTTTCCGTTATTGTATAAAACCGTGTACGTCATTTCCGCCTCCGGAGTGATGGTCACAGCCACCACATTAGAGGTGCGCGGGTTGCGCATCAGGTTTGGTCGGCGGGTGCCAAATCGCTTGGCATTAGCCTTGTGGTCATTGAAAAACACATGCAATTGCTTGCCATCCACCAAAGGCAAGTAGCCCGATGCACGCCCTCCGTCATTTTTGGAAAACTGACGTTTTGGAATGTGGCCTGACCATTCGATTTCGCCCTTATCAGATATTCCAAAAGCGATGATATCGTAGTAATAGTAATAGTAATTCGTGACGGATCCGCTGCGGGTTTGGGTAGTCACTACCTGCATTTCATAATCTTCTGCAATCACAAAGGACCCGCCATCTTCTCGGTGTAAGAAATGTCTAAAGACAAAGTCTTCGCGGATTTCGCCCCCACGATTGGCGCGACCGGTACTCATGAATTCATCCAAAAACTCCGCCGAAAAGGGGGAAAGGTGGGTGGATACTACCTCGGCTTCCGCTTGGTCCAGGGTGATATAAAACATCCCTTTCATGGACGTGCGGTTATAGCCTTGCTCCGAATAAAAACCTGCTACTGCCATGGTGTTATTCCCAAAGTCCAATTCCATCCCCATATTGGTGACGAAGATCAAATTCAACCCGAGATCAATTTCGAAAACACGATCGTCCTGTCCGCTGAGGCGGTAGACAATAAACTCTTCGTTCGATTGGCCCCAAACCCATCGTTCGCCCTTGTTCCGTTCTGGCGTCTTTTTTCCAATAAAGTAGACCTCCCCTGCATTGGTCACATCTGAACGGTATAGACTGAAATAGCGGTCTAAAATGTCCAACTCGATATCCTTCGCCCAGAGCAACTCTAGATTCAAATTATAGACCGCCACGGAAAACTTTTCGTTGTCACGGATACTATAGTCTGGATTCGAGAAGATCATGAACTTCTGACGGTCCTGCGAAAAGCTAATCTTGAAGCTGCCTTTATACTTCCTGCGGGCATCCAATTTCTCGACAATCTTTAGCTCTTTTGGATCCCCTTGGCTGTCCAAAATCTGAAGTAAAAGAATCTTTTGATCCAGCTGTCGGTCGTAGGCTTCGAGGAAAATGTAGAATTCCCCTTGAACTACATGCGCCGAGATTAATTCCGTACGGGCACCTTGGTAGACAATTTGATCAATCTCTGATTGCCATACCTGCTTAGATGAATGGCGGTCATATTTGGCAAAATACCAGCGGTTCGCCGTCATGAGTGCGAAGCGACTCCCAAAGGTGTAGAACGCATCCGCATCCATATCGAGGATGTCTTGAGTTTGGACATCCCGGTATTTATAAGCAGCTCCCCACTGCAGCTCATAGGCGGGTAATTGCGCCTGCATTTCCAGCCCAAAAGCAGAAAAAAGAAGAAAAAAATATTTAAATGACCGCATTGTGGCAGGGTTTTGGAATATTTGCAAAGAAACGATGCAACGATGAAGACGCGCCTTTTTTCCTTTTTTTCCTTTTTGACCCTTGTGGCTTTTCTAGCTCCTGAGGCCTCGGGACAAGCCGTAGTGGTCAAAAAACGCAATGTGGAAACTGGCGAGATCTACAGTTCTAGTTCAAGCAAAAGCAATACCAATTCTTCCCTCAACCAGGGAATTAAATATAATTTTCTTCCATTTTTCATTGGAGAGATGCCTTTAGGCTATGAAGTAAAGATTAACGACTACCTCAGTGCGGAAGCTGGCTTGGGCATTACCACGAATAATTCGTTGGACGAGTTGTTGTACTCCGGGTACACGGATTTTTATGATTTAGCGGATCGCAACTTGATCAATTTGAGCCATTATGCGTCATTGAAAGTATTCCCAGAGGGAAACGCCTTTAATGACGGCTACTATTTGGGTTTTGATTACCACTATCGCCCCTATTCCAAAGGGTTTACCGTCGATGGTGCCACACGGCGCGCTACCAAACGCTTCACCGACATTGGACTCGTTTTTGGTTTCCAAGGCCGTCCATCTGAGCACGTTATGCTGGATGTGTATGCGGGAATAGCCCAGCGACACATCAATTGGGACAAGCCCACCTTGACCCAAATCATTGATCCTGTATCAGGAAACGTGGTGGCAAACCTAGACATTACCAATGATCGCTATCCCACACTTGGCGGCCTTTTGGGATTCAAATTGAGTTACCTCTTTGGGCAAAGCATTATTCAAGGAGTTTCCAATGATTCCTCCACCGCGAGCAAAGCCAAAACGAAGAAAAAACGCAGTAAGCGCCGCCGTCGGCGTCGGCGCTAGATCACAAAAAAAGCCCGGGCAGATTGCCCGGGCTTTTTTTTGCTTTGACTTGCTTTTCAGCCAGCCATTAAATGATCAATAAAGCGTCGCCGTAACAAAGGAAACGGTACCCTTCTTTCACAGCGAGGTTGTAGATGTCCATGGTCAAATCATGGCCCGCAAATGCGCTCGTCAACATCAACATCGTGCTCTGAGGTCCATGGAAGTTGGTAATCAAGGCATCCGCCGTGGTGAACTCATAGGGAGGGAAGATGAACTTGCTCGTCCACCCGTTGGTCGGCTTCACGCGATTATCTGTGATGGTGGAACTTTCCATAGAGCGAATCACCGACGTGCCCACAGCCACTACGCGCTTCTTGTTCGCCTTGGCGTGGTTGATCTTATCCGCCGTGTCGTCATACAGCCAGAATTGCTCGGATTCCATCTTGTGTTTAGACAAATCTTCTACCTCCACGAGGCGGAAGGTGCCTAAACCGACGTGCATAGTCATTTCAGCCGTTTCGATTCCTTTGATCTCCATGCGCTTCAACAAATGCTTGGAGAAGTGCAAGGAGGCAACCGGTGCAGCAACCGCACCCTCCACTTTAGCAAAAATGCTTTGGTATCGATCTGCATCTTCCGGCTCAAGCGGACGCTGCACATAGTTAGGCAATGGAGTCTCCCCCATCTGATTCAATTTTTCGCGAAACTCTTCGTAGCTGCCATCGTACAAGAAACGAAGGGTACGACCGCGGGAAGTGGTATTATCAATGACTTCAGCGACAAGGCTATCGTCGTCTCCAAAATAAAGTTTGTTGCCAATTCGGATTTTTCGGGCAGGATCTACCAACACATCCCAAAGGCGGCTCTCGGCATTCAATTCACGAAGCAAAAAGACCTCGATAAGGGCCCCGGTCTTTTCTTTGTTTCCCCACATACGGGCAGGAAACACTTTGGTATTATTCATCACCATGAGGTCCCCCTCATCGAAGTAATCCAGAATGTCTTTGAATTGACGGTGCTCTACTTTTCCGGTTTCGCGGTGAACGACCATCATGCGTGCATCATCGCGATAATCGGTAGGGTATTGCGCAATCTGCGACTCGGGCAAATCATACGCAAAATGGGAGAGCTTCATTTTCATAGGCGGCAAAGATACCCTTTTGAATAGGGGGTTGTCAAGTGTTTAGCCAAACTTCCTAGAATATGGGAAGCTAGGTGGGCCAGAAAGAGCCCTCAAGAGACCACCGCCAGGGCGGAAAGGACCTCCTCCATGGAATGACTTTCCTCCAGCGTAAAATCCCCCACGCGATGACGGACCAAGCCGGATAAATAGGCACCACAGCCCAATTCAGTCCCGAAATCATGCGCCAAACTGCGGATATAGGTGCCCTTACTACATGCCACTTCCACTAGCCAGGGATTGCTTTTGGTTTCCAAAAATTTTAATTCATGGATAGTCACTTTACGGCTTGGCATCTCGACTTCTTTGCCTTTGCGCGCTTCGGCATACGCACGCTTTCCATCGACGCGAACGGCGGAAAAAACCGGCGGAATTTGCTCGATTTCCCCTGTGAATTTGGCCGTGAGGCGCTCTGCCCAAAGGGCTGACCAAGCTGGTATTGGCTGGCCCGAGGGGATCGCTTCGGTTTCGGCATCATAGCTCGCCGTGGTAGCGCCGAGTTGGATGCTCGCTCGGTAGCCTTTGGGCGTATCCACCCAATGGGGAATGGTCTTGGTCGCCCGACCCGCACAGAGCACAAGTACTCCCGTGGCCAGGGGATCTAACGTTCCAGCATGTCCGATTTTCACTTTGGCTCCATAGCGACGTTTGAGCGCATTGCGCACCTTGGCTACGACATCAAAAGAGGTCCAGCCGAGCGGTTTGTCAACCGAAAGAATCCACCCTTCTTGGAGCGTTTCTAGATCAGGGGGAATGTTCATCCGAGAAGCGTCCAGGCTCCCGCTAAGGCTCCAATGGCCAAACAATAGATTGCGAATCCAGATAATTTGGCGCGCTTCACCAAAGAAATCATCAGCTTACAGGCCCATAGACCGGTCACAAACGCGGCCAAAAAGCCTACGAGTAGGGGCATTAAATGCTGGTCTTGTTCTATTTGACTCATGCCAAAAAGCTCTTTGGTGTCCATCAGCATTTTGCCTAAAATCAAGGGGACAACCATCAAAAAACTGAATCGCGCTGCCTGCTCCCGATCAATGCCTAACAGCACCGAAGTAGAAATCGTGGCACCCGAACGGCTGATCCCCGGCAAAATGGCAATCGCCTGAGAAATGCCAATGACCAAAGCATCCACGTAGGTCACTTTTTTATGGGTTTTTTTGGCCCGATCCGCTAAGAATAAAAGAAGACCGGTAATGATGAGCATGATCCCAACCATGAGTACGTTCCCGGCAAAGAGCATTTCAATCACGTCGTTATAGAACAAGCCAACAATGCCTGCGGGAACCATCGAAAGCAACAAAGCGAGCGCGAAACGACGCTCCTCCGTATTTCCCTTAAAAAAGCCGGAGATGATATTTCGGATGTCTTTTTGGAAGGTGACCACCGTGGCCAAGGCAGTCGCCCCATGCACGGTCACCGTGAACATCATATTGCTAGACGTATCCCATGTGGTGCCAAGGATGGTCCGTCCTAACTCTAAATGACCCGAAGAGCTCACGGGCAAAAATTCTGTTAAACCTTGTATAATGCCCAAAATAAGGGCGTTCCAAAAGTCTGCATTCATGACTTGGGTCGGCGTAAAATCGCAAATACTTCTACCACAAATCCAATCACAATGAGCAAAGGCGCCCAGGTGATGCGACGTGCACTAAATAATTCTTCATTGTAGACATTCGGATCCTCTGACCCACCACCAGACATTAGAATAAAACCGAGCACAATAAAGGCTAGGCCAATGGCAAAAAGGAGGTAGTTCTTCTTGTCGAAGAGAAAGGAATTCTGGCTCATTATTCGTAGAGTTGATTCGTTTTTAAAGCAAGATAGCGCCGGACCGCAAAGGCCGTACTTGAGGCCGTCAAAATGAGTCCTACGGTCGTCATAGCTAGGACCTCCATGGCCCAAAGGGTCCAAGGAAGTGACGTGGCTAATTCCGGATAGAATTGACGGATGACCTGGAATAAAATGGCCAATAAAACCGCGGCAAAAATACCTCCCATGAGGCCCAGGCGAAGACCCTGACGCAAGAATGGGCGGTGAATAAAATTCTTTGTGGCTCCCACCAGCTGCATGGTTTTGATGGAAAAGCGGCGGGCATAAATAGCCAATCGAATGGAGCTGTTTATCAAGGCCATGGACACGAGCAAAAGCACGAATGCTGCGGCCAACATGGCGGAGGTGATCCGACCGATGTTCTTGTGGATCGCTGAAATCAAGTCGCGGTCATACACCATGTCCTCTACAATGACTTCCTTCATCAAACGCGTTTTTAAATCACTAAGCACCTCAGGGGTGACGAAGTCCGCATTCAATTTGAGATCTAGGGCATCACTCAAGGGATTGTAATCCAAAAAGTCGACGAAGTCTTCGCCCAATTCCGCTTGAAATTTAGCCGCCGCATCTTCTTTGCTGATGTAAAGAATTTGACGGACTTCAGGGGCCATCGCCCACGTGCTTTCCAACGCTTCGCGCTGAGCCACGGTGGTTTCTGGCTGAAGAAATAGCGTGAAAGTGAAGTTCTCCTTTAGTTCGTTTGTCAGGGTTCGTGCCTGATACAACAAAGTCATCATGACGCCTAGAACAAAAAGCACCAAGCCAATGCTCACAATCACAGAGAGGTAGGAATAGCGAAGACGCTTCCGATTAAATTGATCTTCTCCTTTGGCACGGCTCATACTGCAAATCTAACGAATTGCGTGGGTACTTGACTTCTGTTATTCCCGCCAATTCCTATGCTCAAAGCACTGCTGAATCTCACGAGTCGGCGTACTTTTGCCCTCATGGAGTACCGCCCCGCCGAATTGGATGCCAAATGGCAACACTATTGGAGAGAAAAGCAAACCTTTTCAGCTGATTTCCCGAGTGATAAGCCCAAGTTTTATGTCTTGGATATGTTTCCCTACCCCTCCGGCGCGGGGCTCCATGTAGGCCATCCTTTGGGATATATCGCGAGTGATATTGTCGCTCGTTTTAAACGCCATCAAGGATTTAATGTACTGCATCCAATGGGCTATGACGCCTTTGGACTGCCTGCTGAACAATATGCCATTCAAACCGGTCAGCACCCCGAGCGGACCACCGAAAAAAATATCGAGCGCTACCGGGAACAACTGGATCGCATTGGCTTTAGTTTCGATTGGAGCCGGGAGGTCCGCACCTGCCGATCGGATTATTACCATTGGACCCAATGGATTTTTATCCAACTTTTTCACAGCTGGTTCAATGAAGAGAGCCAAAAAGCTGAACCCATTTCTACCCTAGAGGAACAGCTTGCGGCGCATGGTACCGCGGGTGTTAGAGGAAGTCATCACGGGGAACCCCTTTGTAGTGCCAGCGATTGGGCGGCCTTTGGTCCCGGAGAGCGCGAGGCACTTCTCCAGCACTACCGCCTGGCTTTTCGCTCCGAATCCGTGGTGAATTGGTGTCCGGCTCTCGGCACCGTACTCGCCAATGACGAAGTAATCGATGGACGCTCCGAGCGCGGAGGCCACCCGGTAGTACAAAAACCCATGCTCCAATGGAGCCTGCGAATTTCGGCCTATGCGGAGCGCCTGCTGATTGGATTGGACGGGCTCGACTGGTCAGATTCAATTAAGGAAACCCAACGAAATTGGATTGGACGAAGCCAAGGAGCCCGAGTGCGCTTTGAACTGCCCGATCTGCCGGAAACCTCCTTAGAAATCTTTACTACCCGACCCGACACACTGTATGGTGTCACCTTCATGGTCGTCGCCCCGGAGCATCCTTTCCTTGACGCCTTGACAACGCAGGATCAAAAATCCGAGGTGACAGCCTACCAAGAAATGGCTTCCCGCCGCAGCGAGCGGGAACGCCAAGCGGACACCAAAAGCATTTCGGGCGCATTTACCGGCTCTTATGCCCGGCATCCATTCTCTGGTGCGCTGATCCCCATTTGGACGAGTGATTACGTGTTAATGGGCTATGGCACCGGCGCGATTATGGCTGTTCCTGCGCATGACAGTCGAGATTATGCCTTTGCACGCCACTTTGACCTTCCTATGGTCGAAGTTGTTGGCGGGGGCGACCTCCAGGTCTCCTCTCACGACGCCAAGGAAGGCCAGCTGATTAATTCTGACTTCCTCAACGGATTGGACGTAAAAGATGCCATTGACCGCGCCATCCAAGAAGTAGAATCCCGAGGACTGGGGGAACGACGAATTCAATACCGACTCCGCGACGCCGTCTTTGGCCGTCAACGCTATTGGGGGGAACCCATTCCCGTGCACTATCGGAACGGCATTCCCGAAACCCTCCCCGAAAGTGAATTGCCCTTGATTCTTCCCGTAGTCGATGCCTATTTGCCCACCGAAGATGGGGAACCGCCATTGGCTCGAGCCGCCACATGGGAATCCCGCGAAGGGCTGCCTCTTGAGACGACGACGATGCCTGGATGGGCCGCCAGTAGCTGGTATTTCATTCGCTATATGGACCCGAAGAATGACCAGTCTTTTGCGCGCCGAGAAGCCTTAGACTATTGGGGCCAGGTGGACTTGTACGTAGGAGGTAGCGAACACGGTACGGGTCACTTGCTCTATGCGCGTTTTTGGGGACAATTCCTGTTTGACCGGGGGCTCATCCCATTTGCAGAACCCTTCCAAAAGCTCGTGAACCAAGGTATGATTCAAGGCCTATCCGCCTTTGTTCACCGCGTTGAGGGCAGCCAAACCTATGTTTCGGCTGAGGCAGCAGATCAGCACGCGTGCCAAGCCATCCATGTGGATGTTTCGCTCGTGAATGAAAAAGACGAATTGAATCTTGACGCATTCCGTCAATGGATGCCCGCCTATGCACAGGCCGAATTTGCCCCCCCCCAGGGACCCATCAAGGTGCGCCGTGAAGTAGAAAAAATGTCCAAGACCAAGCACAATGTGATCAATCCTGATTCCATCTGTGAGCTCCATGGGGCCGATGCCCTGCGGCTGTATGAGATGTTCTTGGGGCCGTTGGAGCAATCCAAGCCATGGGATACCAACGGCCTAAGTGGCGTGACAGGATTTCTGCGCAAAGTGAGCCGACTGATGGACAAGCGTCACGCCGGGGCCGCGAGCAAAGAAGAATTGAAGACCCTCCATAAGCTGATTGACAAAATTCAACGCGACATGGAGAGCCTCTCTTTCAATACCAGCGTGAGCGCTATGATGATTGCGGTAAATGAATGGGGTGCCATGTCCCACCTAGCGGATCAAACTTTAGCAGATTTTGCCGTCCTACTCTCCCCTTCTGCCCCGCATTTGGCCGAGGAACTTTGGAATCAACTGGGCCATTCCGAGAGTATAGCCTACGCCCCCTTCCCTGTGCTCGACCCCGCTTTGTTGATTGAAGACCATCAGCAATATCCTGTCCAATTCAATGGCAAGACGCGGTTTATGGTGGAGGTTCCTCAAGGTACTCCATCAGCAGAAGTAGAGGCCCTCGTTCGCGGCCACGAAAAGACGGCGGGCTATGTGGAAGACAAGCAAATTCGCAAAGTGATCGTAGTACCAGGCCGAATTGTGAACGTGGTCATCGGCTAGGCTGGAAGACCTCCCTACATCAATCTAGTGCAGCGACTGAGTCGATTTGCGCTTTGAGTGGGGCCATTTGAGCCTCAAAAGTAGCCCAGAGCTTCGATGGCAATGGTTCCGTGCGTTGCATCGGTTCGCGCAAGGGATCCACTTGCTTTCCATTTTTCCAGAAGCGGTAACAGACGTGCGGTCCGGTAGCTAATCCCGTCGAGCCCACATAGCCAATGACCTGTCCTTGTTCCACATGGACGTTGGGACGAATCCCCTTGGCGATTCGGCTCATGTGCAAGTATTGCGTGGTGTAGGTCCCGTTGTGTCGCACCTTGACATAATTGCCATTGGCACTGGTGTAGGTCGCTGCAATCACGGTTCCTGCCGCAGTCGATAAAATCGGCGTGCCCGTGGGCGCGGCATAATCTGTTCCCAAATGCGCTTTCCATCGCTTCTGAACAGGATGGAATCGCTTCATCGTGTACCGTGAGGTAATCCGCGCAAACTCCAAGGGCGCCTTCAAAAACATCCGCTTAAGTCCCTCCCCCGATTCAGAGTAAAAGTCTCGGATGCCGGAAGCCTCATCCTCAAATCGGAAGGCATAATACTCCTTTCCGCTGTGCACGAAGCGCGCGCCTAAGATGCGTCCAGTCCCCACAAAGGAAGTGTCGTCAACAAAGCGCTCTTCAAATATCACTTCGAAGCGATCGCCTTTTTGCAAACGGAAAAAGTCAATGGTCCAGGCATACACTTCACTCAGACGAACCGCGACAGCGGGACTGACATTTTCATTGGACAAGGTTTCATACAAGGAACTTTCTATGCTTCCAGCGACGGTCCGCTGAACCACTTTTGTTGGGCGTTCTACGCGCTGAACATATAAGCTATCGAGGCCAAAAACGAGATATTCTGTTTGCGACGATTCATAGATGAAATAATGGGCGGCTTCGGAACTATCCGTGCTCCGGAACACCCAATAGGCATCTCCAGCGCGCCAACGACGTGGGTTGAAACTGCCTTTGGAAAGGTTGAGCAATTCGGCCACGGCCGGGTAGGGCACGCCCAATTCGTCCATGACCGAGCCGAAGGCCTGGCCATCCTTCACGAGGTAGCGCGATGGGGAATAATCTGCCAGAGAAATGCCATACATGTTTCCTGGATCGACCGCTTCACCTTGATCTCCAAGCGCATCTAGGCTGCTGTCTCCCGAACAGGCACGGACTAAAAAATACAAGAGGGTAACGGCCAATAAACCTATACCGCCCGCTTTGGCGCGGCGAATAAGTTGCTTCTTTGATTTCTTAGGAGAGGTCATATGGCCTTTGGGCAAAGGTCAAAACTACGGATGCCTTTCGGGAAAGCCATGGCGTTGGGACAATAATATCCGTTAACCTGGGCGAAACATGGGACATGAACTAATAGCAATCTGATAATTAGCGCATAACATCTGACTGAACTGCAAGAATTTCTTTTGGTGAAACTAAGACAAGCAGCTCCATGGGAGATAAAAGGGAGGTTGATGTAGTGGTGCTTTCGGACATTCACTTGGGCACATTTGGCTGCCACGCCAATGAACTGCTTCGCTACCTAAAAAGTATTCGCCCCAAAAAAGTCATCCTCAATGGGGACATCATCGACATATGGAATTTTAAGAAGCGCTACTTCCCGAAGTCGCATATGAAGGTAATTAAACACTTCATCCATTTGGCGCAAAAGGGGGTTGAAGTCTACTACATCACGGGGAACCATGACGAACTATTTCGACGCTTTGCGGATAGTGACTTGGGAAGCATCCATCTGCGCAACCATCTCCATCTAGAAATTGGCGGCAAACAGACTTGGATATTTCATGGTGACATTTTTGACGCCTCCATCCAAAGTGCCAAATGGCTCGCCAAATTGGGTGGGTGGAGCTACGACCTTCTGATTTGGATTAATCACCATATGAATCGCCTGCTAAACGCTTTAGGTCGGGAAAAATACTCCTTGAGCAAAGCCATCAAGGATGGTGTCAAAAAGGCGATCAAATACATCGGTGATTTTGAATTGGCCGCCGCGGAAATGGCGGCAAAGCAAGGGTTTCACCAGGTGATTTGCGGACATATACATCAACCCCAAATTCGGACGATTCATACGGCCTATGGTTCCATTGATTATATGAATTCGGGCGATTGGATTGAGAATTTGACCGCCTTAGAATGGGATGGAAACACCTGGACTCAATACTGCTATGAACGCGTGGGTGAAGAGTGGGATGAAGGAGACAACAAATTGGACGCAAGCCCAAAAGAATTATTAACGCAGCTACTCTACGAATCCATTTATGGCAGCGAAGCGTAAGGTCTTGTATGCCCTGCAAGGGACGGGGAATGGCCACGTGGCCCGTGCACGAGAGCTTGTCCCATTGATTACCCAAATTCCCGGAGTGGAATTGCATCTCTGGATATCAGGAACCCAATCAGAACTCAACGTGGGAGTGCCGGTAGATCGCCGGTTTAATGGACTTACTTTCTATTATTCCAAGCGCGGAGGCATCCATTGGCCGCGGACCCTCTTGCGAAATACATGGGGAGGATTTCTATGGGATGTCCTACGGGCACCAGTCGAACAATATGATATTATCCTGAATGATTTCGAGCCAATTTCAGCGTGGGCTGCTTGGCTCAAAGGTGCGCCGCTCTGGGCCTGCAGCCATCAATATGCGGTAATGCACTCAGGAAGTCCCAGACCTAAGAACCGCAATGAAGCCTTCGAACGGTCTATGTTTTGGCTGGCACCCTACCGACGCGGGATAGGCTTCCATTTTGACAGTTATGCACCGGGCATTTACCCGCCCATCATTCGCAGTGAAATTCGCCACCAAATCCAACAAGCGAGGCATGCCCTTCTTGTCTACCTCCCCGCCTATCACCCAAAGGTTTTACTCCCCATCCTTCAGGAATTGAACCTACCGGTATATGCCTTTTTCAAGGGGAATTTCAGCCCCTATACCCTCGGACAGATAGAGGTTAGATCTATCTCTAATGAGGCCTTTATGGAGGCTTTTCGTCGCGTAGATTCTGTCCTGTGTGGCGCTGGATTTGAGCTTCCGACTGAAGCCCTATTTCATGGAAAGCGCTTGGCCGTAGTCCCTATTCAGCATCAATATGAGCAAAGCTGCAATGGCGCTGCCGCACAACTATACGGTGCCTGGCTATTTACCAAGTTAAAAAAGAAACATGCGCCAAAGCTAAAACGTTGGTTATCCAGCCCCTTGCCCACTGCGAGAAAATGGCCCGATCAAAGTCTAACATTGATGACCCAATTGATCCACGGTGAATTTGAAGTCCAAGAGCCATTGAACCGGAATCATCACCCCAGAGAATTGGGTTGGGATTAGTCTCCGGTCACATAGCGATCCACGAAGGACTTTCCCCATTCTTCTTGTTCCGCTTCGGACCATAAAAAGGGAAAGAAAATGCGCTTTTGGAACCGCGGCGGGAGATATTTCTGCCAGTTGGTCCCTCCGGTTGCCCGCGCGTCGGAAGGCTGTTTTGCGAGATAGCGCACGGCGGAACGATAGTGTTGCAAGGGCCATAGCACATTGACATACTGATCATATGCGCGAAGTTCCTTGCGCAAATCATCTTGAAGTTCTCCCGATTGTAGAAGCTGGAAAGCCTGGTCTGCAATGGAATTTCCTTGGGCTTTTCTGGCGCGCTTGAGGAAGATCTCCCCATACTGTTTTTCAAACTGCTCTAGGGTGAGGGTTTTTTGACCGCTTTGTTCCAAGGTCGCCCCACGCAGCCAATAAATATGGGCCATCAGGGTTTCGACATCCGTTTCTTTTTGGAATTGCTCACGTTGGTCCAAATGGACTAAATCATTGAGTTTTGCGCTAGCGATTTCAATCATGCGGTACTGCCCCGACTGAAAGCCGCTCGCCGGAATTAAGGCCATTCGAAAACGCAAAAATTGCGTTCGATCCATGCCATCCACCATCACCCCAAAGCTGTGCTCTAAGGCCCCAAAGTAGCGGTTCGCTCTGCGAATGGCTTCCATTAAAACTCCTTGGCTTGCCGCCCCCGATTCTACCACAGGGTCGAGCTCATGAAGCACCAACTTAAAATAGAGTTCTGTAATCTGATGATACATGATGAAGATGGGCTCATCATGGTGGCCCGTGCGCGGCTGCTGTAAACTCAACAAACTATCCAAGCGGATGTAATCCCAATACGTGAGATATTCCGCTTCGAGTAAGCCATCTAAAAAGTCCAGGAGCTCTTGACCTGAAGCCGCGTATTTTTCCTTGAGGGCTGCAATGCGCCCATTGATCGCTTCATCCATACGTGAAAGGTACGAAGGCAGGGCCTTAGACGGCCAGAGACTTGCTGATCGTAAAGGAAAAAGCACTGCCTTGACCCGGGGCACTCGTCACCTTGATAGAATGTCCATGTGCCTCAATGATGTGCTTGACAATTGCGAGTCCTAACCCTGTGCCGCCCACTTTTTTGGTGTGCGTTCGGCTGCGGTCAGCTCGGTAAAAGCGCTCAAAAACACGCGTTTGATCTTCTTTTTGGATGCCAATTCCATTGTCTTCAATCACAATCAAGTAATTCTTATCCGCATCTTGGATAGAGACCTTGACCGAAGCGCCTTTCTCTTCTCTCGAATATTTGATGCTGTTACTGATCAAATTCAGCAACACTTGATCTATCCGCTCTGGGTCGGCATTAACCTCATAAGACTGACTGAGGTCATAGTCGCGAATGACTCGAATTTCTCCCTGGTTCAGCCGGTCGGACATTTGCTCTAAGGCATCTTCAATTTGCTCCGTGAGACTATAATTTTCTTTGCTCAGATTGAGTCGATTCGATTCGAGCCGGGCCAAAACATCCATGTCCTGCACCAAGCGAATCATCCGCTCTACATTTCGATTGGCTTTTTTAAGGTACTCCTTCCGGACCTTGCCATCCTTGACCCCATCAATCAACGTGAGGAGATAGCCTTGAATATTAAAAATAGGGGTGCGTAGCTCATGAGAAAGATTGGCGATGAACTCGCGGCGAACATCATCACGGGCTTGAAGATTTACCACCTCTGTGGAGGTGCGCTCGGCCCAGCTCCGCACTTCCATTTCTACTTTGCCAATCTCTTCGGCATCCGCCAACAACGCATTTCGATATTTGTCCGGATTCGAAATCACCTTATAAATTTTGAGCAGGCGATTGTACAAAAATTGCCGCACCAGGGCTTCGACTAGAAAGGCAACCGCACTAGCGATAAAAATGCTCAATAAGGTGATTTCTAAATAGGGAATCTCGGCGACGGGCAAAGGCAGTCCTCCGGATGGACTTTGAACCAGGACAAATAGGGCAAACATAACTCCCCAAACTACTGGGCCTAGGCAGGCCGCTACGAAAAAAGCAATTCGCTCGGGGCGGTCTAACATAGAGGATTATTCTTCAAACTTATATCCGACACCCTTGATGGTCTTTATGCGATCCTCCCCAATTTTTTCTCGGATTTTACGAATGTGCACATCGATGGTTCTCCCACCAACGACCACTTCGGTACCCCATACACGATCCATGATGGTGTCACGACTGAATACTTTACCAGGTTTGCTCGCTAGGAGTTGGAGGAGCTCAAATTCCTTTCTTGGCATGTCAAGGATTCGCTCGCCTTTGAACACCTGATATTTTTCTAAATCAATGCGCAAGTCTCCTAACTCCATGATGGACTGGGCCACCTCATCTGTTTTTAGATTCCGACGCAACAACGCTTTGATTCGACTAACCAACACTTTCGGACGAATGGGCTTTGTGATATAATCATCCCCACCCGAATCAAACCCAGCCACTTGAGAGTAGTCCTCTCCTCGAGCGCTTAAGAATGCCACCAAAGTATGGGAGATTTCTGGGGTGGCTCGAATGGCCTCACAGGCTTCCATGCCATCCATCCCTGGCATCATGACATCCAATAAGACGAGATCCGGCTTATGCTTCTTACAAGCCTCCACTCCATCCAAGCCATTTTTGGCCGTGTACACCCGGAAACCCTCCCTTTCAAGATTGAACGAAATGAATTCGCGAATGTCTGGATCGTCGTCAACGAGTAGGATACTATGCTGGCTCATAATTACACTGGAATAGAGGTTGTGCGTTTCAAATTTACCACGAGCATACGGTCTAAAAGGAACTTTACAAATCCATAAAGCGAATTCTCGCTTTGGCTAACATCAACCACTTCAATGTTAGGATAATATTACGAAAAGCTTAGGAAGCCTCGCGAATTTATTTCTTCATGTATACTTAAAACTACCATAACATACCCCGGATACGTTTGCAGCATCAATCATAAAGATGAAACAAACCATGAAAACATTTTACCAGATGGCAGCTGTGGCTACGATGGCTGCATTCACCCTAACCTCGTGCGATCCAACCACAACTCCTGTGGACCCAAATCCTGGGGATAACATGACCAAAATTATCACTGAAAACATTACAGTCAACGAAACATGGTATGCGGATACAACCTATCAATTAGGTGGCCGAATCACTGTGACCGCTGGTGCGACACTTACCATTGAGCCTGGCACGGTGATCAAAGGCGAAGCGGGTACCGGTGCAAACGCTACGGCTTTATTGATTGCGCGTGGTGGAAAATTGATGGCCGTTGGTACTCCCTCGATGCCTATCATCTTCACTACGGTTGCCGATGAAATCTCTCATGAGCAGTTGATGACGGGCGATTTCAAAGGACCAAACCTTGACCCGAACGTAAGTGGTTTGTGGGGTGGTGTGATCATCCTTGGTAACGCAGTCATTTCCGCTTCCAACTCAGCAGGAGATGTGTCTGAGGTTCAAATCGAAGGCATCCCAACTTCGGATCAAAACGGCTTGTACGGAGGTTCTGACAACTCAGACAACTCTGGTCACCTTGCCTATGTGTCTATTCGTCACGGCGGAACCAACATCGGTGCTGGTAACGAAATCAACGGTCTAACCTTGGGCGGTGTTGGTTCTGGAACAACCATTGAAAACATCGAAATTGTTTCCAACCAAGACGACGGAATCGAGTGGTTCGGTGGAATGGTAAACGTTACCAACGCCATCTCTTGGAACGCAGGCGATGACGCTTTTGACACAGACCAAGCATGGGGCGGTACTTTGGACAACTTTGTCGTCATTACCCCTTCAGATCATTGCTTCGAGTTGGATGGCCCAGAAGGTTCCTACAGCGCTTCTCACACCATCAAAAATGGTAACGTACAGGCTTCCAGTGCGGATCAGACCTCTCACGATTTGATCAACACCGATGCAAACACTCCGGTTAGCCTCGAACACATCTACATCACGGACATCATGCCTGGTCAAATCATCAACCGCGTGGATGCCCCCGGTGTATTTTTCACCGACATCGTATTGAATGTGGATACCGTTCAGAATTACATCAAAGGTGGCGTGACGGTTCCTGGCATTACTGCGGGAACGACCCCAAAAGCCAACACCTCTGTGTTCTCTTGGACTTGGGCCGCTCAGTCTGGAACGATCAAGTAAGTTTCTAAACCATTAACAAATGGTTAAACAAGTGCCCGCACGAAAGTGCGGGCATTTTTTATTAGGACTTTTGCGGCAATAAATCGAACATCTATGCGCACTATTTTAGCTATTGCATTGTTTATCAGTTCATTAAGTGGCTTTGGGCAAAGTGGGACTATCCGCGGGATCGTCCTTGATAGTGAATCAGGCGAAACCATCATTGGTGCAGCCGTCAATTGCGCCACCTGTGGAAGTGGAAACACCGCCACGGACTTAGATGGCAACTTTAGCCTCAAAGCCACTCCTGGTGTGCACGTCATTGAGATTTCTTACTTCACCTTTCAGACCATGCGACTGACTGGGGTACAAGTCAAAGCCAATGAGGTAACCGTTTTGGGAGAACTCGCCCTCAAACCAGAAGACAATCTCAAATTAGATGAGGTCTTGATTGTCGCGGAAGTTCAACGCAACAATGAAATTGCGCTCCTAACACTCAAGAAAAAATCCACCGCCATGGTCGACGGCATCTCCGCCGCGCGCATTAGCCAAATTGGAGATGGCACCGCGGTAGAAGCCGCTAAACGAGTGACTGGCGTGACCGTTGAAGGCGGTAAGTACGTGTACATTCGCGGCCTTGGGGATCGCTATTCAAAAACCACACTGAACGGCATGGATATTCCTGGATTGGATCCAGACAAGAACACCATCCAGATGGACATTTTCCCAACGGATTTGATCAGCAACATTGTGGTTAGCAAGTCTTTTACTGCGGAGCAACCAGCGGACTTCACCGGTGGACTATTAAATATTGAGACCAAGGCGTTCCCAGACAAAAAAATTGGTTCATTTTCTATCAGCACGAGCTACAATCCGGCGATGAATCTCAATCCAAATTACTTGACTTACCAAGGAGGAAAATTGGATTTCCTGGGTTTCGATGATGGCACCCGACGTTTGCCTGCTGGAGCGCGCGGCTCAAGCATACCTACGCCCATTTTCTATCCGACAAGTGAAGTAAATTCTTTTGTACAAAGTTTTAATCCGACCCTCGGAGCGATGAAGCAGATGTCCCTTTTAGATCTCAGCATGGGCTACTCAACAGGAAATCAATGGGAAGGAAAAAAGACGACCAAATCAGGCGAAACGCCCAAGTTGGGCTATATCCTCTCCCTCAGCTATAAGAGCAACTACAACTTCTACGATGATGTTTTCTACGGGGAATATCAACGTTACATCGACCCTGCGTCCTATGAACTTCGCTATGCCACGAAGCAGCAAGGCCAGATCGGTGAAAAAAGCACACTCTTGGGCGGTATCCTTGGATTTGCCTACAAAACGAATTTGAAGAAATTTCGCATGACACTCATGCACCTTCAAAATGGCGAAAGTCGTGCGGGCCAGTTTTGGATTGACAATGACGCCGAAGCCGTAGGTCAATCTGGATACCTCGCTCTCTCTAACAACCTAGAATATAACCAGCGCTCCTTGACCAATATCTTGTTCAATGGAACTACAGTGATTCCAGAGAAAAACGTGGAAATTGATTGGCGCATCGCCCCCACGTTATCCCTCTCAACGGATCCGGACATTCGCAAAACAGCCTTTACCTATGGCACGGACACCTTCTTTTCTGCCGGTGCGGGTGGCAATCCCTCCAGAATCTGGCGCTACCTCCAAGAGGTGAATGTTCCCTTCCGATATGATATCACCAAGAAATATACTTTCCTGGATGAGCCTGCCAAATTGCTTTATGGGGTAGGCAATGCGTTCAAGTTCCGTCACTATGAGATTCTCTTCTATGACATGCAATTTTTTGGAGGTCAGAGCTGGTCTGACGATGATCCCAACCAAGTTTTGAATCCGGCGAACATCTATCCCAACTTCCCAAATCGGATCTATTACCAAACCGGTAACAACGATCCAAATCCCAACGAATATTCCTCTAATTCAAACACGGCAAGCGCCTATGTTAGCACGGAGTTTTCACTGAATATTCGGACGAAAGCAACCCTTGGTCTGCGCGCAGAACACTACATTCAACGCTACACAGGACGTGATCAAGCCTATGCCAGTGGCAATGTTGCCAACGGGAAAAATTTGACGAATGATATCGTTTTGAATTCGCTCGATCTCTTCCCATCGCTGAATGTGATTTACTCGCTGAATGAATCTCAAAACCTCCGCTTATCTGCCACGCGTACCATTGCACGCCCCTCGTTCAAGGAGTTGAGCTTTGCCCAGATTATCGACCCTTTAACCAACCGGATTTTCAACGGCTCATTCTTTGAATACTCCGCATGGTCGGGCCAATTGGTGGAAACACGCATCAATAATGCAGACGTGCGTTGGGAGAAGTTCTGGGAGCGTGGCCAAATGTTTTCCCTAAGTGGCTTTTTCAAAGACTTCAACAACCCCATCGAAATGGTGCGCATCGCTGAGCAGCAAACCTCTACGGAATTCCAACCCCGAAACGTTGGCCGCGGCACCATGTTTGGCGCTGAGCTCGAGTGGAATGCAAGCTTTGCAGCGCTGAACCAAAAATTGGAGAACCTCTTCTTCAACGGAAACGTGACTTTGATTGACTCCCGCATTACTATGAGTGATGTCGAGTTCAATTCACGCAAAAGCTATGAGCGCACGGGCCAAACGATTACCAACACCCGCGCCATGGCCGGTCAGAGCCCGTATGTATTGAATGGCGGCTTTAGTTATACGGCTCCCGAAAGCCAGACCAACCTTGGCGTGTATTACAACGTGAAAGGCCCAACGCTACAGATTGTGGGATTGGGCTTGTTCCCCGATGTGTATTCAGAGCCCTTCCACAGTTTGAATTTTAGCTTCAGCACCAAATTGGGTAAGGAAAAGGGAATCGGCCTCAAGTTGCGCGCAAGCAACTTGCTCAACGACGATGTCCTCAGCGTGTACAAATCCTACCAAGCCGCAGACCAAATTTACAGTCGCTATTTGCCTGGCTGGGGACTTAGCGGAGGGCTCACCTTCCAACTCTAACTTATAGAATGCGGGCCCTGCCCGCATTCTTTTTTTGCCCCCTTGTGGACTACCTTTGAGGGCTATGCGCAGACCCGGCTCCATATGGTTATTTTCATGGTTTACATGCTTTTTACTAGCGGGCTCTGCGTTGTTTGCTCAAGCGCCGGAACGCCTGCGTATCATGACGTATAACTTGCTGAATTATCGCAATTTCACGAGTTACTGCCCAAGCTCGAGTAACAACCCAGTCAACAAGGAGGGCTATTTAGCCGAAATCATCGCGTACAGCCAACCAGATCTCCTAGTTTGCAATGAAATCAATGGGGACAATACCACTGCGCACGGTCGAGTATTGAATTACTCCCTCAATGTCAACGGCGAAACTCGTTGGGAAAAGACGGATTTTTTTTCCAACGGATCTTCCTTGATGAATGGGATCTACTATGACCAAAACAAACTGGGTCTCTTGAACCAAGACTTGATTTCCAAGGATGTCAACAATCAGAACTTGGTGCGGGGCATTGATGTGAAGACCTTTTATTATAAAGACTCCTTGTTGTCAATCAACCCAGACACCGTGATTTTTACGGTATTTGCGGCGCACCTCAAGGCGGGATCTACCGCTTCGGACATTGCAGACCGCGGGCGCGAAACCGCGGCGCTGATGGCGTATTTGGCCTCACACAATGTCGGCCCCAACTACTTTTTGGCTGGAGATTTGAACATGCCCAAAAGTCAAGAGGCAGGCTTTCAAAATCTTCTGAATTATTCTACCGCCGCGCTGCGCTTTTATGATCCCGAGAACCAACCAGGCAACTGGAATAATAATTACACCTTCCGGAATCTCCACACCCAGAGCACTCGAGATGGAGCTACCAACAATGGATGTTTTTCAGGGGGCGGATTGGATGATCGATTTGACCATGTGCTGTTTAGTGATGATGTGGCGGATGGCACAGCCAAAATGACCTATGTCTCGGGCTCTTTGACCCCCGTTGGAAATGACGGACTGCATTTCAACTCTTCCATTAATTCACCGACCAACAATTCGGTCCCATCAAATATCCTGACGGCTTTGTATGAAATGAGTGATCACCTTCCGGTCTATGTCGACATTGACGTGGAGCGATTGCAGATTTCCATCCATGAGCAACAGGCGCTTCCCATGCGCATCCTCGGCAACCGCTTAGATGGCTATTGGGTCGAAGTATCTCAAAGCGCCATGGGAGCTCCTTGGCGCTGCAGCGATGTGTTGGGCCGGACCTTGGCCCAAGGCCGGGTGGAGTCCCTTCGCTTTCCCCTTCCCCTCATGGGCGCTAGCCCGGGCCTTCGTGTATTTACGCTGAGCCCCGAAGGGCGACAAGCTTCAAGCCAAAAACTGCCATGAATATGAAATGGACTTCGATCCTTCTATGCCTGGCATGCACATCTACGGTCTACGCCCAAAATTTCGTGGAGCGCATGACGAATGCCAGTAACGTCCGCATGACCGTGACGAATGTGGGCACGTTTGGCAATGCTTTTCGCGGCTACAAGGACGGCACGGGAAATCCATCCGGCGAGTATCCCGCAGGATCTGGTACGGAGCATGTCTTTGAGTCCGGTATTTGGATTGGTGGAGTAGACGGCAGCGGCACAGTTCGAGTGAGCACTTCGGCTTATGACGCCCCGCAAGGCTATGCGCCTGGACGAGGAGGATTTGAATTCACCAATTCACTCGGAGGCATGGATGAAGTTTCCTCACTCCGCGACAATCCAAACTTTCGTCCCGATGCCATTTCGCATCAAGATTTCCAGAGCACCTTCACCGATGCCAACTTGCTTATCCCTGGAACCTCCATTCCCATTAGTGGACACACTAACCCCATGGGTCTCGAAGTGAACATGGAGACCTATAATTGGAACTATCGCTTTTCGGACTTCTTCGTTATTGCCAATATGACCATCAAAAATGTTGGCCTAGAAACCTACGACGATCTGCATGTCGCCTTGTGGGCCAATACGGTCGTCCGCAATATTAATGCAACCCCAGCGGGAGCCGGGGGATCCGTGTTCTACTCTCAAGGTGGAAATGGCTTTTTGGACAGTTTGCACATGGCTTATTGTTACGATGCCACGGGAGATGTGGGCATGACGGATTCTTATGTGGGCCAAAAATTCTTGGGCGCAGAAGACAAGGAGGGCTTCAAGCATCCCGATATCACGGCAGGTTTCCTTGACCACTACAATGCTTGGGTATTTAATAATTCCGGGCAGGCGCTCTTCTTTTTTCCTACCTCCGATCCGCAGCGCTATGTCAAGATGACCCAAGGCCTGAATCAAAGCCCTTGCTGGAATGACCCCACGGGGGTGGATTGTCAAAATGGGGTAGGTATGGACATTCAGGCCCTGCTTAACGCGTCTGGCAACCGTTCGGACCTCATGAGTGTGGGGCCATTTTCTGCCTTTGCTCCGGGCGATGAAATCACCTTAGCCTTTGCTTTTGTTTTTGGTAAAAAGGTGGATGACGGCCAAGCCAACGCGGCCAACACCGCGGCGCAGAAAGAGCGCTTTATCAGCAACGCCGAATGGGCTCAAGTGGCCTATAACGGCGAAGACATCAACTTTAATGGCCTCCTCGATGCGGGGGAAGACCGAGACGGAAATGGAAAGATTACCCGCTTCATCTTGCCCAGCCCTCCAGATGCCCCGCGCATGCGTGCCGTTCCGGGCGACCACCGAATTGATCTCTTTTGGTCTAAGAACGCAGAAGAAAGTGTAGATCCCATCACCCAAAAGAAAGACTTCGAGGGCTACCGGGTATATCTCAGCCGGTTAGGTTTTGATGTGGGTGGCAGTCAGAATCTTTCGGAAGACTTTGTGCGAGCCGCCGAATATGACATGGCAGGTAATGGGCTGTTTTACGAAACCGGCTTAGCGGACATCGCCTTGCCCGAACCCATCTTCTTTGCCGGAGATACCACCGAATATGCCTACCATTATGCACTCGAAAATCTTCCAAACGGCTGGCAACACGCCGTAGCCGTGACGGCATTTGATCAGGGCAATCCAGACACGCAATTAGAATCCTTAGAGTCTAGCTTTTTGGCGAACGATGTTCGAGCCTTTGCGGGTACGGTCGCCAATTTGAGCATGAAGTCTAACCCGCCTTTTATCTATCCCAACCCCTACTACGCTGGGGCTGCCTGGGAGGGACAATCTAATTTCCAAGAAGAAAGTCGCAAGCTGGTTTTTGCGAACCTTCCCGCGCATTGCCGCATCACCATCACTTCACCGGCGGGCGATGTCATGGATCAATTTGAGCACAGCGGTACGTATGTGGGCAATGACATCCGTTGGTTCCAAACCTTTGCGGGCGAGCGCCCAGAAGACCGGGTCTTTTCGGGCGGTGAACACGCCTGGGACCTGTTGACAGACCAAAGTCAAATTTTGGCGCGCGGTGTGTATTTCTTCTCCGTTCAAGACCTTGATTCCGGTGATTTCTTCACGGGACAATTCACCATTTTAAAATGATCCAACCCCCCAACACTATGAAACGCTTCGCATTATTCTTGAGCCTCAGTTTCGGCATGGCTCTGCAAGCCCAAAACCTTCCTTATACCTCCATTACTGACATCCAGTATGTGTCTCCGGCCAATTTGGCGGCATGTAATGACACTTCTGCATTCTTGGGGGACACCGTCATGACCTACGGCATTGTGGTCACCCCAGGGAATGTGTCCGAGGTGGCTTCAGGATCTGTCCAAGGGGGCAATCGTCCATTTTTCTTTTTGGTCGATACCGTAGCTCAAGGGGCGGCCGGGTCTTTCCGGGGCATGGAATGCATGGGCGTCTATACGAATGCCCAAGGTCAACTCTTACCCCTTCCTAACGTCGAATTTCTTCTTCCAGGGGACCTAGTGAAGTTCACCGGCCGCGTAGGCGTGTACAACAATGGCACCCAGCTCGAAGCGATTGATGGCAATTCCTTGCAGGTCATCGGCTCTCGCCCTGCCCCCACTCCCGCGCAAATCACCATCGGTGATCTCAACGATCCACTTCGTGTCAATATTTTGACCACTGGCGAGCAATGGGAAAACAGCTTTGTTGAATTCAACAACGTGACGGTCACGGAGGTCATTCCCTTTAGCGGAAACCGCGTCAGCTTCAATGCAGTCGATGGCAACGGAAATAAAATCAACGTTTCGGATCGCTTTTTGGCGCAAAAACTCCCTTCATGGCAGACGGTTAATCCCTATTCACCTCAATCGACGGGTTCATTTGTCACCCCTGTGCCAGGAACCTTTTACTCTAGTCTCAAAGGTGTGGTTCGCCACGATGGCAATGGTTGCTTGGTGGGTTCTGGCTCCCGCGGGTACGAATTGAACCCCTTTGACTCTACCCATTACATTGTAGCCTACGCACCCCCATACATTGCCAACTTTGAGCGCGACCCGATGGTCCCGACGCCTAACCAGTCCGTAGATCTCGTCTGCAACATCACGGATTTCGATGGGACGGTGGATTCGGTTTTTGTCTATTACTCTGCCGATACATCCCTTTTGCCTAGCCAATTCACCCAAATGAACATGAACTTGGCCGCGGGAACTACGGACGAATATGAAGCAACCCTGCCTAATCAGCCCTTGGGTACGTTAGTGCGTTACTACATTCAAGCATGGGATAATGAGGGCAACGTATCCTATTATCCAACCACCCCAGTAGGCCAAGCGGAGCCCAATGTGGATTACTACACGGTGCGCAACAACGGGGCGATTATCAAAGACTTACAATTCACCTTAGCAAGCAATGGCAATTCGCCTTACATGGGCCAAAATGTTACCGTGAAAGGCATTGTAACGGCTTCGACCAAACAGCATGACTTAGGATTTCTCTACATTCAAGATGAAGGGGGCGGTCCTTGGAGCGGCATTTGGTGTGTTGGCTCAGGCATTACCCAGTTCTTCCGCGAAGAAGAAGTGCAAGTAAGCGGAACCGTAGAAGAATACTACGGCATGACCCGATTGAATGTTTCCTCCATCAGCAAAACTGGCAATCGCCAATTGCCCGTGGCCTCTGTAGTCAATCCTTCGGATAGCGCAGAGAAATATGGGTATGCATGGGAAAAGTGGGAAGGGTGTTATGTCCGCCTTCAAGACCCTGCCCAACAGACTTTGGTCATCGCACAAACCAATTTGGGTTATGGCGACTATGCCGTCTCTTCGATCCCAAATGCCGGCTACTGGAACCGCGCTTTGGTCCTTGCCGGACGCCAATCAGCCACTGCGTTTAGCTCCTTGTATGTCCAATTGGTCACCGACCCCATCTATGATACTCTGGATGGAATGATGGAAGTCACACCTATCGTCGTGAGCGACACCATGTCCATGACTGCGGTAGAAGGCATTTGTTTCTATGGCTTCAGTAATTTCCGCGTGATGCCACGAAATAATGATGACTTCATCGGCATCAATGTGAGCCTAGACACGACGAACTTACCTCAAAGCACCGTGGGCATTTCGCATCCAGATGCTTTAAATATTCGTGCCTACCCCAATCCTGCCAATGATTACCTGCTAGTTGAAGCCCCCCAAGGGGCAAATTACCAAGTGCATGACGCCTTAGGTCGTCCGCTAACTTCGGGCCAATCCACGTCGGAACGATTCCGCCTCAACACGAGTGCTTGGGCTCCTGGAAGCTACCTTCTCAAGGTGGTGCACCAGGGACAGCAGCAAGTGATCCGCATTATCCTCGCCCACTAACGGAACGGTATGCGCGGCATTCAGTTTTCATCTTTCTACCTGGCACTTCTAGGGCTCGGCCTCCTCGCGGTGGCGAGCCCCAGTTGTGACCGGGGCGAAGCCATTGACAACCGAGCGCCCGAAACCCACTTGGCCGTTAAGTCTATTGAGCGCAGCGGCCCAGATCGGCTGAATTCAAAAGTCAATATGTCCTGGTATGGCACGGACATCGATGGATACGTTACGGGATACGAATTGTCTTTAGATGGACAAAACTGGAAATACAGTCAGTCTCAGGATAGCACCTTTTTATTTGCCATTCCCGCAGGGAGTGATACAGCCGACATCACATTATATGTGCGGGCTATTGACAACCTAGGCGCTAAAGATGAAAGTCCTGCTTCGCTCGTTTTTCCGCTTAAGAATGCGCCCCCCATCGCGGAAATTGAACACAGCAGTCAATCCCTTGGCAATGCCCTAGGCGTTTTGACCTATCGCTGGTCGGCCAGCGATCCGGATGGAAATGAGACCATCGCTGGGGCTGAAATTCGATTCAACAACGGCCCTTGGTATCCTATTGACCCCAAGCAGTCCATGCTCACCTTCGTCTTAGAGCCCGATCAAGGTGGCGGAATGGGCACCACGGCTTCCTTGTTTTACGGGAATGCCCTGCAGGCAACACAGATCGGCCTCGATGGCTTGGTAGAAAATGCCGCGAATATCCTGCAAGTGCGCATTCAGGATATCGCTGGGGCGCAAAGCGCTGTGGATTCCGCATTGTCCGTTCAAGTAAGCCGTCCAAGCTCGGACCTTCTTTTCGTGAGCGGGCAAACTTCTGCAGTGACTGCACAGTACAAAGGCTGGCTAGATGCCTTGAGTTTAACCTATGATGTGTTAGACCTAAATGCTAATAGTGGGGAGTCTCGTCCCTATTTCTGGAATCCCACCTTTCGACATATCCTTTCTCAGTACAGCCGAGTCTTAACGGTCACGAATTCAGACAATGCCTTAGATCCGGTTACGGGGGCCACCCAGCCGCTGCTTGCCCACATGGCTCAGGCCTTACAGAGTTTTACGAGCCAAGGCGGAAAGTTGATGACGAGCACAGCATTTGGCCCCAATACAGATTTTAGTCCATTTGTCGGTTCGTTTCCCATGGATGGCATCGTAACCTCATCAGGGCAAGTTCGTCTGGTCCCCGATTCTGCCCTCGTGCCTCAAGTTTCAGGATCTTACCCCGATTTACATCCCGCCAGCATTTTAATTGGAATTAGCCCCTTGGTCCCTTCGGCTGACGCGGAATTATTCTATCGTGCTCAACTCACGAAGCTGAGCGGGTGGCAGGGCGATAACGTCGTCGGAGTGCGTCGAAAATATCTGGGCAACCCTGCCCACATCAACGAAGTCTTCTTTTCTATCGAACTGCATCGCGTGGCTTCCAGCAGCAGCGATATGGAAGATCTCTTAGAACAAATTCTCGTGTATGACTTCAACTGGTAAGCGTTTTTATTGGCTTGTCTTACTGATGTTGTGCGCCGTCACGGGCTTCGCACAAAAGTCGGGTATGCTTCGCGGAGTAGTCAGTGACAGCGAAACCGGGGAAACCCTGCCCAACGTGGGAATTACCATTGTGGGAACCTACCTCAGCGCCGTAACAGACTTTGACGGCCGCTACCAATTCCCTTCGGTACCCGCAGGAGATTACAGCATCAAGGTGCAAGTCCTTGGCTACGGGACTCAGGTGATCAATGGCCTACGCATTCAAGGTGGGGCCGTGGTGCAGCGAAATATCAAACTGAGCTCCTCAGTGGATGTCTTGCAAACGGTCACCGTGTTGGGACAGCGCGCACAAGTAGATCTCGAATCCGCCAAAAGTGAGCGTTCGATCACCGGGGATGACATTGCCCAAATGAACGTACGCTCCGTGGAAGAGGTTGTCTCTCTCCAAGCCGGTGTCGCTAAAACCAATGACGGAATTCAAATTCGTGGAGCCCGCGTCTATGAGACCGAGTACCTCGTGGATGGAATTTCCGCCCAAGACCCCTTGGCGGGTACTGGATTTGGAGTTCGAGTCCAGTCCTCTGCGATCCAGAGTGTCAAGGTTACCACAGGAGGTGCCTCGGCTGAATTTGGAGGGGGATCATCCGGGGTAATCAGCACAAAAATTCGAGAAGGAGGTGACCGTTTGGAAGTCTCGGGGCGTTACATCCGCGACTACCTGGGTTCCGAGCGTCCAAACAGTAGTTTCAACACGGACCAAGCTGAACTCAATGTGTCCTTTCCTCTCCCTGGGACCAAGCAAAAAGTGACCGTCTTCAACTCAGCGACCATGGATATTACCGATGACTATTTCCCATCGGTAGCCAGTCAACTACACTCTTCGCTTTTCCCAAAAAATCCAGAACGCTACGCTCCCCGGCAAAGCAACAGCTGGACTCATACCGCCAAGATCGGTTGGCAAGTAAAGCAGGGCACTAAGCTGACCGTCACAAATCAGCACTCCTTGAACATTAACCAGAATTCTCGGACCCTTCAAATTGTCGGGTTTGATGCGATTTTGGCCCCGGGCTATCAATACGCCCGTTCCCGCAATCTCGACAATGCGACGACCTACACCCACCACAGCAATTTGACGGCTCTCAATCTCACACACGTCATCAACAGTCATTGGGGTTTGACCCTGAGCGCAGGCCGAATGTTTACCAATCTCCGTGCAGATGCGAATGGACGGCCCTTCCGCACAGCCACCGTAGATGGTATTTTGGATGAAGACAATATTGCTTCCTACCCTCTAGAGGTTTTCAATCCCTACGATCCAAGTGGTATTTTTTACATCCGACCAGGCGATGGTTTGATCAACAATGGCGGAATTAGTTCCACGTGGCATGATCACTACGCCCAAGAATACACGCTCCGAGGAAAAATCAATTACTACCCGGAGAATCAAGTCCATCAAATAGCTACAGGTTGGGAACATCAGTGGAACGAATATCAATGGGTAGACGTCACCGCTCCCTGGGTCGGTGCCCCAATTCAAATCAATGACACGCTGAGTACCCCAAGTATTAGCATTGGCTCGAGCAATGACATTTGGAAAGTCAATCCTCAAAAAGGAGGCGCCTTCTTTGAAGACCAAATCAGCTACAAAGGCATTCAAGCCAGCCTCGGTATGCGTTTTAACTATTGGGCTCCAGGCACTTTTGCCGACCAAGCCGTCGCAGATTCTACGGCGCCCGTGATCCCAGCGATCCGGAGCGACTACATGGATAAGACGGTAGCCTTAGGTGGCCTGCGCTGGAAAGCCCGGTTGTTGCCCCGGATTAACGTGTCCTTTCCGGTTACACCAAACAATGTTTTGTATTTCAATTATGGACATAGCATGCGCTTGCCACACCCGCGCTTCTTGTATGCAGGCTTAGACCCTGTCTACCAGGATCGCAGCTTCTTAAGTTTCTTGGGCAACCCTGACCTTGATCCCGAGGTGAACGTTTCATATGAAGTGGGATATAAGGCGGCGCTAACTCGAGATTTGGCCATTACGGTGGGTGCCTACAATAACAACCGCTTCGACTACATCGTCTCTCGCCGCGTGATTGTGAAAGATCAAACAGGCCGTCCGGTGACCAAAACGATGTACATCAATCAGGATTACGCCAAAATTCAAGGACTCGAATTGGGCGTGGATTACCGATTTGCCCGCTACTTCCGACTCTTTGGCAACGGTAGTTTCCAAATTGCGCGGGGCAAATCCAACTCCGCACGCGAGTCTGCCTTGCAAATTGAACAAAACGGTGAAGTCTCCTTGACCAAAGAGAACTTCCTCGCGTGGGATCGCCCGTGGAGCACGAATTGGGGCGTCTTTTTTAGTCCCGATACGACCTTCCGAATTGGGCGGCTCTCCCTAGCTGGGCTCAGTGGCTACGTGCAGTACAATGCATCTTCTGGCTATCGGTATACGCCCTATGAATATACCGGAGTCAATAATCTTGGGCGTCCTGAATACCGCCCACTCATTGATCAATATCTACAAGCCTTGGCACAACCATGGCACAACTTTGATAGCAAGTGGTCCTACACGCTTTCACGCGGCAAATACCAACGTGGGTTAACGCTTTCGATCGAAATCAAAAACATATTCAATCGCCGAAATTCTCAAATCATCAATCCCATTACGGGACGCGCGTATGAATATGGAGATGATGTTCCCAATGAATGGCGGGATCCTCGTCCAGAATACAATGGACCCCAAGAAAGTGGGTTGGACCCTCGGGATCCTTCGCGCTACCAAGCCCCTCGTCAAATTCTTTATGGCCTGACCTTTAAGCTATGAGGACTTTCTGGACATACACCGCCGTTTTGGCCCTCACGCTTGGCATGAATGCGCAATTGTTGCCTTCCTATGGCGGTGAGCGTGCAGGACAGTCCGCCTTCCCCTTCCTAAAAAATGATTTGAATGTGCGTTCCGCCGGGCTTGCTGGCGCTTCCGTAGCCTTAGCTGGCGATGCGTATTCGATGGGCACAAACCCCGCGGGAATGGCTTCCTTAAAGAATTCCTCCTTGGCACTCAGCCAACTAAGTTTGGCTGGGGGAAGCCAAAATATGGGCCTCATGGTAACCCTTCCACGTAAAGGGCGAGATGCCGCATGGGGAATTGCCATCAACCATCTACAAACTCCTGGATTTACTGAGCGCACAGAATTCCAACCCGGCGGCACCGGCTACCAGCTGTATTCTTCGCAAAGCGCGATCGGCTTGAGCTATGCCCAACGCCTAAGCGAGCAATTCCAATTAGGCGTGACCCTCAAAGGCATTGGGGAAGTGTATACCACGGGAAGCCAAACCGGAGCCTATTCCGCCTACACGGCAGCGGCGGATGTCGGTTTCTTGTATACCACGGATGTCAAAGATTTACGCTTTGCCGTTGTCCTAAGGAATTTTGGCGGTTCCTCTGCTTTATCTGGGCAGTTCTTACCCGTTTCATATAATCGTACGCCGGTAGAAGGCTTAGAGTCGAATACCCTACCGACGGAGTTTGCCATGGGCCTCAGTCTCGTGCCTTGGGCTTCAGGAGAACGTCAGTTGCTCCTTGCGGCGCAATTAGTTCACCCCAATGACAATGCCGAGAACTACCGGCTTGGCTTGGAATATCAATTTAACCGCAAGCTCAAAGCCCGATTGGGCAGTCGACTCAATCAACGCGGGCAAGCCTGGCCTATGGGCGGTATGTCTTATGAAGGCGGAAAAGTGGGGCCATTCGCCCTGCGAATAGATGTAGCGGCCCAACGAAGTGATGCTATGGGCTGGCGCAACACCATAGGATTGGTTTTCACCCCTCAATTTGCCAAGCCATGAAAAAGGTACTTGTAATGATTCTCGCCGCGGCCACCTTGGTAGGCTGTGAAGGTTATTTCGGCAACAAAACGGATTTGAGCTTTATCGATGTTCCGACCTATAGTGTCCGAGATATCGCTTATGTGCCAATCCAGCCCGCTTTTGGAGGCTTTGTGCACCCGTCAGATCTGTGCATCGGCTATGATGAACTGCTCTATGTCGTGGATGAAGCCACGGAGGAAATTATTTGCCTCAATGAATCTGGCGCTGAGCAAGGAAGAATTACCATCCCCGGGGTGCAGAGCGTTCGACAAGACCGGCAATTGGACTTGCTAGCCATCGGAAGCTATGACACGTTAGTGAATGGAGTGAATTACTCTTTGGCCTGTCTGTATCGCATTCGTCAAATTGGCCCGGGTGGCCAATACGGATTGCCATTTGCTCAGGTGATTCATAAAACCATACACCCGTTTTATTTTAAAAACACCTTCTCGGCCTCCGATGCCCTCGTCCGCTTTGGACAAGTAGCAATTTTAGCCAATTCGGATGCCGATAAAAACAACCGCTACTATGTGACCCGAACAGGGCCAAGTTCAAACAATGCCAACCAAGGACCTGATGATGCAGTCATTTTATTCAGCCATGACGACGTGTATATTTCTCCTTTAAGCATCAGCACTTCCTCCGGCTTGTTTACGAATTACTTCCAAGACCCGAGAGGCATCGTATCCTTTGCCCAACCTCCTCAATACACCGCCGCCGCGGGGGATGATTTTTGGTTCACCTCGCAGGACCCTGATCAGGCCCTTCAGGTTCAGCATATTAGCTTTATAGAAACGGAATTTGGTGCAGATTATCGGCCCGTGATCTACGCAGGGAATAGCGGTTTGGCAGACCGAAGTATCAACATGGCAAACCGTTTCACTGATCCATGTGCTCTAACCATGGCGGGAGATAATACCCGTTACCTTTTTATCGTCGATCGGGAACGTGATTCTGTGTACCAATTTACCGCAAGCGGACTTGAGGGCATTCCACCTCCTCCGGCGAGTGGCGAGACGCGCTATACCCAAGTTTCTTTTGGCGGCGAGGGTCAAGGCCCCATGCAGTTCATCGAGCCTTGCGCCGTAGCCCATTGGAAAAAAATCCTCTATGTCGTGGATGCAGGCAACGGTCGCATCTCTCGATTTAAATGCACATTAGATTTTGAATAACCACAGCTAACCTTCATTTAACGCCCAACGAATCTTTGCGCCGTAATTTTGATGTAATGAATGAATTGATGATGAAAAAACTCTACGCTTTTGCCTTCATGGCGCTTTCAACCCTGGCCTTCGCCACAAACCATGCGATCTCGGTCGTCAACATGAGCTTTTCTCCCTCTAGTTTGACGGTGATTCAAGGGGACACGGTAACCTGGACTCAAGTCAATGGCACACATAATGTCAATGGCTCTATGAGCACCTTCTCGAGCAACCCTGCCAGTTTTGGCAATGGGGCCGCTGCGGGAGGCAGCTGGTCTTACCAATATGTCTTTGCAACTGCGGGCGTATACCAGTATCAATGTGATCCTCATGCGTCCAGCATGCAGGGAACCATTACGGTGACGGCAGCGGCTACCTCGGTCAGCCCCTGTACGGAGTTCTTTATTTCCGAATACGTGGAAGGTTCGAGCAACAACAAGGCCTTGGAGATTTACAATCCGACGGCTTCGGCCAAGAGCATTGCCGGCTACACCTTGGCCCTCTTCTCCAACGGCGCGACCAGCACGACCAACACCTTTGTTTTCCCCGCTGGAACAACGATTCCTTCTCATGGTACTTACGTCATTGCGCATGCTCAAGGCGCAGCTGGACTCTTGGCTGTGGCGGACACGAGTTATGGCTACCCCAACGTAGTTAGCTACAACGGCGACGATGCAGTCGTGCTTTTAGATCCTAACAATGACACCCTAGATATCATTGGCATCGTGGGCGTGGATCCCGGTAGTAACTGGACGGTTGGCACGGGTGCCACCAACGAATACACCTTGGAGCGCATGGCGTCTATTACCCAAGGTCAATTGGACTGGACCATCGGTGCGACCGAATGGACCGTGTATCCCCAAAACACCTTCACGCAATTAGGTGCACATACCTCTACGTGTGCAAGCACCCCACCCGCATATGACATGATTGGGGATTACACCTCGGTGGATGCCAACGGCGTGGCTGACAGCTTAACGTCTTATGCCCACTTCATCGGCACCATCTTCACGATCGACTACGACGGAAATGCCGGCTACAGTTTCTACATGCACGATGGAACAGGCGGAATTAACGTTTACAAATCCAGCGATTTGGGAAGCTACACCGCTCCTCAGCGCGGTGATTCCATCGAAGTCTATGGTACGATCATTCAGTTCAATGGACTGACGGAAATCGCTCCGGATACCATCAACGTTCTAGCCACGGGCGCAGCCACCCAAAACGCGACCGTCACGACCACCTTGGACGAGCCCCAAGAGTCCGAGTTGATTCGCATCAACAACGTCAGCTTGGTGACTCCATCGCAATGGACCAACAGCGGTTCAGGATTCAACGTGGACGTTACTAACGGCACGAGCACCTATGTCGTGCGCATTGACGCCGATTGCAACCTCTACGGCACCGCAGCTCCTACCGGCACTTTTGACGTGGTAGGCGTTGGAAGCCAGTACGACAATAGCAGCCCCTACACGAGTGGTTACCAGCTCTTCCCACGCGATACCAACGACATTATTTACGGCGGTACCGTTTCCAACCTCGACGCGATTGGCGACTACAACAACGTGGACGCTTCGGGTGTGGCCGATAGCCTCGGCAGTACCGCACGTTTCCAGGGCACGGTCTTTACGATTGACTTCGATGGCAACGCCGGTTATAGTTTGTACCTCCACGACGGTACGGGCGGTATCAACATCTACAAGTCCACTGACATCGGCAGCTACACTGCTCCGATGATGGGCGATGTGATTGAGGTCTACGGCACCATTGCGCAGTTCAATGGCTTGACCGAACTCATTCCTGACAGCTTAACCCTTGTGAGCACCGGCGCTACGATCCAAACGCCCACCCTGGCGAGTGGCCTCGGCGAGGCAGAGGAGTCTGAACTCGTTCGCTTCAATAACATGTCTTTGGTCACGCCTTCGCAGTGGACCAACAGCGGATCGGGCTTTAACGTAGACATCACCGACGGTTCCAACACCTACGCGATGCGCATTGATGCCGACTGTAACCTCTACGGAACGGCAGCTCCTACTGGCTTGTTCGACGTCATCGGCGTGGGAAGTCAGTACGACAACAGCAGCCCTTACACGAGTGGATACCAACTTTTTCCACGTGATACCAATGACATTATTCCCGTTGTAGCTACCAACCCAAGCATTCGTTTTGCGTCGGGCGCCCAATCTGCTTTGGAAGGCAATGTGACTGAAACAATTCACTTGGTGATCAATCCGACCTATGCTTCGGCTTCTACCGTGACCATCCGTCACAATGCAGGAGCAGGATTTATTGTAGGCACCGATGCCAGCTTCAACCCGAGCATTTCTGCCACTGGTACGAGTATTACCGTGCCGGCTAATGCCGACACCTTGAGCTTGTCCATCACATTAATTGATGATGCATTGACCGAAGCCAATGAATACATTGACCTCATCATTGATGCTGCTGGAGCGGGGCTCCAAGTCGGATCCATCGACTCTATGCGCTTCACGATCATTGACAACGACATTATCATCCCCACCTACACCATTCCCCAAATCAAGGGTCAGGACGCCAACGGCGTGAACGACTCCAACGGGGTCTACTGTAAGGTGATTGGGACCGTTCTCGGCGTGAACACGCAGAGTGCAAGCACAGGCAACGTTGCCTTTACCATCCACGACAGTAGCGTAGGTTTTGGCGTATTCTCCCCCGCGAGTGCAAACCACAATTACAGCGTCAATGAAGGTGATGTCGTGCGCATCATTGGCACGATTGGCCAATTTAATGGCTTAGCCCAAGTGAATGCAGACTCCATTGCCGTGGTGAGCACAGGCGCTGCCTTGCCCACACCAACGGTCATGGTTGCGTTGGATGAGAGCACCGAAAGCGACTTACTCCGCATGAACAATGTGACCATCGTAAACCCAGCTCAGTGGACCAACGCCGGCTCTGGCTTCAACGTGGACATCACAGACGGCACCAACACTATCCAGTTGCGCATTGACGCCGATGTGGACCTCTACAGCCAGCCATGCCCTGTGGGAACCTTTGACGTGGTTGGTATTGGTGGCCAGTACGACAACAGCAGCCCCTACACTAGCGGCTACCAGATGCTTCCTCGCTACATCGCCGACGTGATCTTCCCCACGCCGATGTCCTACGACTTGGCCGTCACCGAAATCATGGCAGGCTCTAACGACCCTAACAGCAACGTGAGCGACGACTGGTTTGAAATCCTCAACTACGGCACGACCGCGGTGAATTTGGACGGTTTCTCATGGGATGACAACAGCTTGGCTCCTGGTACCTCCACCTTCCAGAACGTAACCATCGCTCCAGGCGAGGCCATTGTAGTTTGGGCTGGTACCCAAGCCAATGAAGCTGACTTCGCTGCGGCATGGAGCCTTACGAATACCAATGTGCAGATCATTTCTTCGGATGAATTGGTCAATGGTGCCTATCCCTCTTTGAGCTCAAGCAGCGATGTGGTAGTTCTTTTCGACACCTCATCGAACCCCATTGAAATCTGTAAGGCCGAATACACCAGTACGCAGGCGGGCCACTCTGTAGAGTTCGACACGAACTGCACTTACTTAGGCAATGCGACGGTCGGTGTTCGTGGAGCCTACACCTCTACGGGAACGGACGTGGGCTCTCCAGGCAACCAGACCATCAGTGTTGGGGAGAATACCCTCGAGAACGTGCGCCTCTATCCTAACCCTGCTGGTACGGTAGCCACCTTGAAGCTTCCAATGGACGGCGGCAAGACCGTCACCGTGTTAAACACCTTGGGTCAGCCGGTATGGAACCAGCGCACGAATTCGCATGAAGTCCAATTGAACGTTGCATCTATGAAGTCAGGGATCTATATGGTCCGTATCCAAAGTGAAGCCGGTCAGCGCACCTTGCGCTTGGTCGTTCAGCACTAAGGGTATTACGCCCAACAAAACAAAAGCCGGTCCGCGAGGGCCGGCTTTTTGCTTTTGATGCCCTTGCTTCTGCTGGAGCAAGCTCCGCAGCTGAGCGGGATAACCCTCCCCTTGGTCGGGTGATCCCTGGGCGGGGGTGCCTCACCCAAAAAACAAAAGCAAGCCCCTGCGGCTTGCTTTTTGCTTTTTTATTTCTCCGCCGCATGCATGTAAACATGCCGCGGCAAGAAATAAAAAAACCAGCGCTTTCGGCGCTGGTTTTTTGAGTGGAGCGAAAGACGGGATTCGAACCCGCGACCCCGACCTTGGCAAGGTCGTGCTCTACCAACTGAGCTACTTTCGCAGTAGGGCGACAAAAATAGAAAGAAAAGTTCTCTGAACAAGCACTTTTAGCAGGAAAATTTAGCCCTTCCCGAAGCGTTCTTTCCAACGTTGAAGAAGCAATAAGGCCTCCATAGGGGTTAAGCTGTTGGGATCCACCTGAATCAACTCTGATTTCCAAGCTTCGGCTTCAGGATCTTCCCATTGAATAAAGGACAATTGCATGGCTGAATCACCTCCCGAGCCCTCTAGTGGCTCGGTTGACGAGTGCTCCCCATGCAATCGCTCGAGATCATTGAGTACCTCTTGGGCTCGCAAGACTACGGGTTTGGGCATGCCCGCCATGCGTGCCACATGAATTCCAAAGGAGTGATTCGATCCTCCGGGAGCTAAGGTGCGCAAGAAGACCACTTGGCCTTCCTCTTCCAAAATTGAGACATGTCGATTGGCAATGCGTTCCCATTTCGACTCCAACGCATTGAGCTCGTGGTAGTGCGTAGCAAACAACGTGAGCGGTCGGAATGGATGCTGGTGCAGGTATTCTGCGATGGACTGAGCGATACTCAGTCCGTCGTATGTCGCCGTGCCTCGCCCTATTTCATCCAATAATACCAGGCTTCGTTCCGTCAAGCCATGTAAAATGCTCGCGGTTTCCGCCATTTCTACCATGAAGGTTGATTCCCCTTCGCTCAAATTGTCACTGGCTCCAACGCGAACAAAGAGTCGATCCAAGAGTGGCAATTCGGCTGAATCCGCGGGCACATAGGACCCCATTTGGGCCAAAATAGCCTGCAGGGCCGTCTGCCTCAAAAGCGCCGACTTACCGCTCATATTTGGTCCAGTAATAATCCACATTTGTTCCTTCGAGGCATTCAGGGCCACGTCGTTTGGGATGTAGGAATCCGACTCAGACAAGCGCTGCTCAATCACGGGATGCCTTCCTCCAAGGACTTTCCAGGTCAATTCTTGATTGAACGATGGCCGGCACCACCGGTGTTTTTGAGCCAGATGGGCAAAAGTCAAAAGCACATCGACGGCAGCCATACTTCGGGCCGTCGCTAGGAGGGTAGTGAGATGCTGCTGGGATCCGGTAACCAATTCCAAATACAAGCGCTGCTCTAAGTCATGTACCTTTTCATCCGCTTGGAGAATCTCTGTTTCGAGCGTTTTCAGCTCCTCCGTGATGTAACGCTCTGCATTCACCAGGGTTTGTTTTCGGATCCATGTTTCGGGGACGCGATCCTTTTGGCTATTGCGAACCTCCAAGTAATATCCAAAAACCGAATTAAAGGCCACTTTTAAGCCCTGTATGCCTGTTTCTTCTGTTTCCCGCGCCAAGATGTTGTCTAGAACTTGCTTGGCGTCCCGCTTTAAATTTTTGTACTTGTCCAATTCCACATGAAAACCCGGGCGAAACAGCCCGCCTTTGGTCGCCACAGCTGGGGGTTCCTCAGCCAAGGCTTGCAAAGTGGCATCTCTCCAGCCGGTCATCGGGTCAAGTTTCTCGAGATAAGGCATCCAAGCCGCCTCGCCGTTCAGTTCGGCACCTAGGGCTTCGACGGCATATAGCGATTGAGCCAAGCGCTGAAGTTCTCTGGGTCCAATGCGGCCGGTGGAAAGCCGCGTAGCCATGCGCTCCATGTCCCCCATCTGGCCCAAGAGTTGACGCAAGGCGATGCGCTGAGCCTCTTCTGCAAGACCGGAGGTGACCGCAGACTGGCGTTCCATGATGGCCTTTTCATCGACCAAGGGCAGGGCAAGCCAACGGCGCAACCATCGCCCCCCCATCGGGCTGGAAGTTTGATCCAAGACATCGAGTAAGCTCGTTCCCCCTCCATGGGCGGTGGAAAAAAGCTCCAAATTTCTGAGGGTGAATTTATCCATCCACAAGTGCGTTGCGGGGCGCAGACGCTGTAATGTTTGTATATGCTGCGTGGACGTATACTGGGACTGATGGAGGTAATGCAGGAGTGCTCCCGCGGCAATAACGGCCATCGGGGCGTCCTCCAAGCCAAAACCTTTGATACTTGCGCTTCCAAATTGCTTCTGAACTGCTTCTTTGGTATAGTCCTCCTGAAAGACCCAATCTTCCATGCTGCTCGGGCTTCGTTGCCCTAAGAGCGCCTGGGCTTGTTCTCCGCGATTTCGGCGGTTGTACAGCACTTCGGAGGGATCAAAGGTCTGCATCCATTTAAGCGCTTCTGCCGGAGGGCTTTGCGCCACAAAAAATTCACCCGTGGACACATCCAAGAAGGCCAAGCCAATCGAACCCTCTCCTTCGTGAAAACAAGCCAAATAATTATTTGCCTTAGCAGGCAATAAACTTTCTTGATGCGCAATGCCCGGCGTAACAACCTCTGTCACCCCTCGCTTTACGATGCCTTTGACCGATTTAGGATCTTCGAGCTGCTCACAGACGGCCACTTTGAATCCTGCCTTCACCAAGCGCGGCATGTATGTGTCTAAGGAATGATGGGGGAATCCCGCCAATTCCATATCGGCTGCGGCCCCATTGCTTCGCTTAGTCAGGGTGATTTCTAAGGCTTTTGAAGCCTTAATGGCGTCCTCCCCAAAGGTTTCATAGAAGTCGCCCACTCGAAACAAAAGCAATGCCTCCGGATACTCCGCCTTGAGGGCATTGTATTGGCGCATGAGTGGAGTTTCTTTGGACGATGAAGCCATAAATGGGCAGGAAATTGGGGGTTACCTTTGCGAAGATAACCATGCAAAAACGTCTTACATCGGAACTCGGGCGGATGTCCCCCGAAGAATATGCTTCTTCGACCAAAACACCCGTTTGGATCATTTTAGAGAATCTCCGCAGTGCGCACAACGTAGGGAGTTTTTTCCGGACTGCGGATGCTTTTGGATGCGCCGGAATTTCCATTTGCGGCTACAGTGCACGGCCACCACATAAGCAACTAGACAAAGTGGCCTTGGGTTCCACAGAAAGTGTTCCTTGGATCGGATTTGACCACGCGACGGAAGCGATTGCCCACGCGAAAGAACAAGGTTTTTTCGTCCTAGCGATTGAACAAGTTCACGATGCGCTCGGATTGGAAGATCTTCCCTGTCCAGCGGCTGGTATTGCACTCGTTTTTGGCAATGAAGTGGATGGGGTGGAACCTTCGACGCTGGAAGCCTGTGACCAAGCGATTGAAATCCCTCAATTTGGCATGAAGCACAGCCTAAACGTCAGCGTATGTGGCGGTGCAGTCTTGTGGGAGGCTACCCGCCGTTACCGATTTGGCGCGTAGAGTTCACTTCGTAATCCAGGCCCAAAAGCGCTGATGCAACTTGGGCAGTACCACCCCCATCAATGGCACCAAAATCAACGTAAAGACCAACGTTTTCGCCAGCTGGGGCAGATCCGATAGCAAAGGGAATAATAGCGCAAACATGACGTTTACTACGGGGTAGACAAAAAGCCAAGAGATGAAGATCATCTTCCAGCGCTTCGGTTGGGCATTTGCGTTCATACATGTTTAGGTAAAAAAAAGAGGGGCCGAGGCCCCTCTTCTTGAATGAATCCAGAATTACTGAATGAATTGGAATTCTACGCGGCGGTTGTGAACATTCTTCTTGCTGAGAAGCTCAGATTCGCCTTTAGAAACAACCTCGAAGCGAGCCTCAGAGATGCCAAAGGTGGTGGTCAATACACGAACTACGGCTTTCGCACGGCGCTCACCTACTTTTAAGTTTACACGCTCAGAGCCAGTAGCATCAGCATGACCGACTACACGCAAGCGCAAGCTTGGGTTCGTCTTCATCATCTTGGCAACGACCGCCAATTTTGCCTCGTCTTCCGTGCTCACGGTCGCAGAGTTTGTCGTAAAGTGAACTTCTGGGATGAACGCCTCCGCCACTTGCGTGGTTACTGTGCCTTCAATTTTCTTTCCCTGGAAGTTTACCAAAGCGCCTGCTGGAGTATTGGGCTCCATGTCTTTTGAATCCAAAACACCGTCTCCGTCGCTATCCAATTCGCGGCCTGAAGCATCTACGCGCGCTCCACGCTGAGTGAAAGGATCGGTATCCAACTCGTGGCGGATCCCGTCACCGTCCAAGTCCAAGGCACGGCCAGAACCGTCAACCAAGGCACCTTTGGGAGTGTTTGCTTCTAAGTCAAATGCATCCGAGACGCCGTCTCCGTCTGCATCCGCTTGAACTTTTGCCAAGTCGCCCTTCAAGGTGCCTACTTGCTCTTCGAGTTCTTTGATTTGTCCGCAGGAGGCCAACGCCAAGGCAGCAACTCCCAAAACTGCATATTTCATGTGTGTCAATTTTCAATTGTTTGCTGCAAATGTATCAAATTTTCGTCGCTGCAACGGTCCAAGAGCTCCGCAACGGTCATATTTAAGGTGGGATGATTCCAATTCCCCCAATGTTCAGCTAAAGGTTGGAGCACAAAGCGTCTAAATTCCATCCTTGGATGTGGAACTATCACAGAATCAGATTGGTACTCCCCCTTAGACCACAAGATGATATCGATATCCATCCGGCGGTTTTCATACCCTTGTGCTTGTGGGTTGCGCAAACGACCCATGGCACGCTCTACCGCGAGGCAGCGCTCCATCAAGTTGTCCAAGGCCAAGGCCCAGCGCACCTCGACGGCTTGATTCAAAAAGTCTGGACCTTCAAAGCCCCATGCGGCCGTTTGCCATATCGAGCCCTTCCTTTCTAGGTGCATTTCTTCCCCCAGCATGGCCATGGCCTCTTGCAGGGCTACCCCGGCATCGGAAGAATTGCTTCCCAACAACAGTATGGCCCGGTTTTCGTGGACTGAAGTCCCTAACTTGGTTTCTTGATTTTTCACTTGAACGCAAATCTCCGATGAAAATATTCTTCTCCAGCTTTTTTGGCGTGCTTGCGGCATTCCTCTTTATGATTTTGGTGGTCGTTGGGCTCGCCAGCATCCCGACCGAAGAGGTCGGCATCGAATCCAATACGACCCTGGTTTTGCACCTCGACGGCCTGATCCAAGACCGTCCAACTAATTCTATGGTCTTCTTGAACGAACTCCTCGACCAACCCCGCACCCTCTCGCTCACGGAAACCTTATTAGCTCTGGATGCCGCTGCGGAAGATGGGCGCATTGAGGCCGTCCGCATCCAAATGGGGCTCATGGACATGGGTTACGCCAGCATTCAGGAACTGCGTTCTGCCATCCATCACCTCGAAGCCCAGGGCAAGCCGGTACAGGTGTACGCCAAGGTCTACACGCAAAAAATGCTCTACTTAGCGCGCGCTGCTTCGCGGGTCTACATCGCTCCTGCCGGTGTGGTGGAATTTTCCGGCTTGAGCGCCTCGCCCCTCTACTTCAAAGGCGCCTTGGACAAGTTGGGTGTTCAAGCCCACCTCATCCGCGGTTCGGACAATATTTACAAAAGTGCGGGCGAGCCCTTCATTGCCGAGGAGATGTCCGAAGCGAATCGCCGCCAAATTCAGGAGCGTCTTCAGTCCATCTACGCAGGAATTCTGGCCGATCTGCAAGGCGATGGCATCGATACGGCTGCCTTGGATGCCCGAATTGAAACCAACCCCCTCTTTTCCGCCGAAGATGCCCTTGCCCTCGGCCTGGTCGACGAAATCAGCTACGGTTGGCCCGCGGACGAAGCAGAGGATTGGTTGGACCTTTCCGACTACTACAGCGCCCTCGAGGAGCCCTCTGGGAAGCAAAAAATCGCTGTGATCGTAGCCGAAGGCGATGTGCAGGACGGCAGCGGCAGCGATGGCGTCATTACCGATGGCAGTCTGGTGGCCGCCCTGGACAAGGTGCGTGACCAAAAGCGCATCGGCGCCGTCGTCCTGCGGATTAACTCGCCCGGAGGATCGGCATTGGCCTCGGACATGATTTGGACCGCTGTGGCCGAACTAGCTACCAAAAAGCCCGTCATCGTCTCCATGGGCGATGTCGCTGCTTCCGGCGGCTACTACATTGCCGCTCCCGGCCAAGAGATTTACGCCAGCCCCGCAACCATCACCGGCTCCATCGGGGTGTTTGGCCTTTTGTTCAGCGCCGAAGACCTCATGCACAATACCTTGGGCATAAAAAGTCAGCCCGTAGGCACCCACCCCTTAGCCTCCGCCTTGCAACTGGATCAAGCTCCTAGTCCCGCCATGTTGGCCATCCTCCAGCAGAACGTGGACCGCACCTACGGTCGATTCATTGACAAAGTGGCCGCTGGACGTCAATTGGAGCGTTTGCAAGTCGATAGTATTGCACGCGGCCATGTGTACACGGGTTCCGATGCCCTCAAGCTGGGCCTCGTGGACCAAGAAGGGGGCTTCCTAGACGCCTTGAAACGCGCCCATGAATTGGCCGGCTACAGCGAACCCGCCCGCATCGTCTTCTACCCCGATGATTTGGATCCTTTTGAAGAAGCATTGGCCGCAATAGGAGCCAAAACTCAAAGCGCCTGGCAGTCTTGGACTTGGGGCACGTCCGCCCAATGGCTCCAAAAAATCCAGTCCGAATGGAACGCCCTCCAAAGCTACCAAGGCGTCCAAATGCGTGCCCAATCCCTCAACCTCTAGGCCGGCATGGACCTAAGCCTTTCCCCTAAAAAGCAGCACGATGCCCTTTGGCTGTACATGCTGCTGGCTGGACTGTTTACCGCAGCCCTTGTCGTCTGTAACCTAGTGGCCAACAAATTCATCTCGATTGATTTAGGCTTTCACACCTTCGTGATTTCCGCAGGGGTCCTTCCCTATCCCTTGACGTTTTTGGTCACCGATTTACTGTCCGAATTCTACGGCAAACGCCGCACCAACATCGTCGTACTCAGCGGCTTTGCGATTCTCCTCTTTGTCTTAGGCGTATTGTGGCTTGGTGCCCAATTTTCGGCCATCGACAGCTCTCCGGTAAGCGACTCCGCCTACACCCAAGTCTTTGGGAACTCTCAACGCGTCATCCTGGCCTCGATGGCGGCCTACCTGGTGGCGCAGTTGGTCGACGTTCGGCTCTTTCACTTCTGGAAGAATTTGACCAAAGGCAAGCACCTATGGGTCCGAAACAACTTTTCCACCATGCTCTCCCAATTCGTGGATACCGTCCTCGTCGTAGGCATCATCTTCTACGACCGCGAATCTTTGGGCACCATAAGCTCTATGGTCCTTGACGGCTGGCTTTTCAAAGTACTCTGCGCCGCGCTGGATACGCCCCTCATGTATGCCGGGGTTTGGGCCTTCAAACGCTACTTCGGGAAGGGGGAGCTGGAATCTCAGACTTAAGGGGTCAAGGGTAAAAGGGTGCAAGGGTTTAAGGGTGAAAGGGTTTAAGGGTTTAAGGGTTTAAGGGTTTAAGGGTATTACATAAATCCCTGTGAAACCTGCTACCTTCATTATACAATCTCAGCCAAAATGCAACACTTCCCGCTATACCCAATGAAAGCACTTCTGATCTTGTGGGGGGTAAGTGTGTTGTCCTCATGTGCAGTTTTAACGCATCAAAAAACGGGAAGCAACTATTGCGCCTCATTGACCTATTTTCTGGAGCAAGATGCGCGTTTGGCCATTTTGGATAGAGCTGACTCTGACACGGTTTATTGCTTCAGTCATCAAAATAAATGGCTGGCAGATTGTATTCAAGGCCACCCAGAATTTCAACTTGTCCAACATAAAAGTCAACTTCCTAAAGAGGGAGGTAATGCATATTGCCTTGAGCTTTCTGAACTCAACGTTAATTCGAAGGGTGACGGTGTTGCTTTGACTTTCATCCGCCTCGGCGATGGCCCGAGCTATGAGGTGCTTATCGCTATGGAGGACCAAGGACCTTTAATTCTGAACGTTCGAGAATTTACATCTGATAAGCGTTAGTTCTGGGGCTAGGAGGCTATAAAATCAACGAAAAGTCCCCGCGCGCGACGAAGGTCCACACCAAAGTTGAAGGGTAAAAGAGTGCAAGGGCTTAAGGGAAAGCGCATAGCGTGAACAAACCAACTAGCCAACTTACCGACAAACCAACTAGCCAACTAGCCAACTTACCGACAAACCAACTAGCCAACTAGCCAACAAACCAAGCGAGGGCGAAGCCCGAGCTTTCTAGCCAAGCGTCCACCGCACATGCGCCCCTTCATGGGCTCGAATGTTGATCACTCGGCCATCCGATAAGAGGAGGTACTGCCCACGAATCCCCGCCAAAACGCCTTCTAAGACTTGATCCGCCTCCAATTTGACCGAGGTGACTTTCGGCACTCCGACAGACGGGTAGGTAAGGGTGACCTCTTCGCCGTTCGGCACAAAAAAGTGGGCCACGTCTTCGGGGAAAAACTTGGAGGCACGCAGGGCTTCTTCAGCGAGGTTTTCGCCGCTTTGCACCCCAGCCAACATGTGGCGCCAAGAGGTTTTATCGCTGTAATGATTTTTGAGGGCGACTTCAATGACGCCGGCTTCATAACGGTTCGTGGTTTCGGCAATTATCCGAACGCGTGATGCGCCCTGGTCCATCCAACGGGTATGACGCTGCGCATGCCGGGTCACCCCCACTTTGAGGCCACCGGAATCGGCCAAATAGACCACATGGGGCTGCAGTTGGTAACGGGCTTCATAGTCCAGATCTCGGTCCGCTTGCCCGAGGTGGGCGGTCGATAATTCGGGGCGTAAAATGGAATCGCCGGCGAGGGGGCTTTCGAAGAAGCAGCGCTTGCAGCAGCCCATTCGAAAGAGCGAGGTGAAGATTCCCTGGCAGGCTTTGCAGCTCCAAAGGCCCAGGGATTCTAATCGTATTGCTTTTCCCAGGTGCGCATTGAGATGCAAAATATGTGCGCCGGCTTCAGCATAGACTTGAATAGGGTCCTGATACGCCAAAAGCATCTTGGAAATGGGTCCTTCTGTTTGCATGAAAAATGTACCTTTCTCATTCAAAGGTAGTTTTTGATTCATGGCCTTCTCCCCTATAACCGATTTGATTGTTTGGCGCCTCAAAGGTCGCTTGCCAAGAATGCGTCGGATGATCGAAGATCCGCTGAGCGTTCAAGAAGAACAATGGAAGTATCTCCTGTCTCGTGGACTAAAGACAGAATATGGAAAAAGTCATGGCTTGGAAATGGGCATGACCGTCCACGATTATTCCCAGCGGCTACCCATCATGAATTATGAATCTTTGACCCCCTGGATCGAGCGAACGATGCATGGCGAACAAGGGGTGCTTTGGGATGGTCCAATTTCTTGGTTCGCCAAAAGCAGTGGCACTACCAATGCCCGAAGCAAATTTATTCCGGTCAGCCGCGAATCCCTGGATGACAATCACTTAGCGGGCGGACGAGATCTTCTTGCCCTTTATACGGCACAGCGAGAGGATTCAAGTCTCTTTGATGGACTTTCATTGCGCCTTGGGGGTTCGACCAAAATCAATGAATTGCGGGGCATTTCATACTCAGGGGATCTCTCCGCCATCATGATCGAAAATTTGCCTTTTTGGGCAGAATGGCGATCTACCCCATCCCATGACATTGCCCTTCTCGAAGAGTGGGAAGAAAAAATCGAAAAGATTGCCGCACAAATTCTCAAGCAAAATGTAACGTCGCTCTTTGGCGTGCCCTCATGGATGCTGGTCCTGATGCGGCGCGTACTCGAATTGACGGAAGCCCAAAACCTCGAAGAAATATGGCCAAAACTGGAGCTATTTGTCCACGGGGGAGTGAGCTACACCCCCTACCGGCAGGCCTTCGAAGCCCTATTCCCTTCCCAGGGGGTCAAGCGCATGGAGACCTACAATGCCTCAGAGGGCTTTTTTGCCATTCAAGATCGATTGGACGTCCCTGGGCTATTGCTTCTGCTTGACCATGGCATCTATTATGAGTTCATTCCCATGACCGAATTCCATGGCCGCCAATCTGAAACAGTCCTGCCACTTAGTGACGTCGTCCTTGGAGTGGACTATGCCATGCTCATCAGCACCGTGGGTGGCCTCTGGCGCTATATTGTCGGGGATACCATTCGCTTTGTCTCTTTGTTGCCTTATCGCATCGAAATTTCTGGCCGCACCCGACTCTTCATTAATGCTTTTGGGGAAGAACTCATCATGGAAAATGCGGAACGTGCCATGGATCGGGCCTGTGCCGCGACGGGCGCCGAAGTAAGTGACTACACCGCTGGCCCTTGCTTTATGGATCAAGGACGCTCAGGGGCACACGAATGGCTGATCGAGTTTCATCAGAGTCCCTCTAGTCTCGAAGCCTTCGCCCAGGTATTGGATGCAGCGCTGCAGGAATTGAATTCGGACTATCAAGCGAAGCGACATAAGGACCTTATTTTACAAGCCCCTAGATTGCGCGTCTTGCCCACTCATTGCTTTCATAACTGGCTCAAATCCAAAGGAAAATTAGGCGGTCAAAACAAAGTCCCGCGACTTTCGAACGACCGAAAACTATTGGATGAAATCCTTCAATTTCAGGCGGACAAAGTGTAAATTTGAAGGATATGCACATTGCCATTGCCGGAAACATCGGCTCAGGGAAAACAACCCTCACGACTCTGCTCTCCAAGCATTATGGATGGGAGGCTCACTTCGAAGAAGTTGACCACAATCCTTACTTGGATGACTTTTATAGCGATATGATGCGCTGGTCCTTCAACTTGCAGATATTTTTCTTGCATAGTCGATTTCATCAGATCCATGAGATTCGCAAATCAGGCAAAACGGTCATCCAAGACCGAACTATTTATGAAGATTCGACCATCTTCGCGCCGAACCTCCACGACATGGGATTGATGTCCTCGAGAGACTTTGATGCGTATATGCGTTTATTCGACCTCATGGAGGAATTTATTAGTCCACCCGATCTATTGATTTATCTCAATGCTTCGGTTCCCACCTTGGTGGAGCAGATCCAAAAGCGCGGTCGCCCCTATGAAAATTCCATCCGCCTGGATTATCTGCAGCGTTTGAATGAACGCTACCAAGAGTGGATTAAAGGGTATGATAAGGGCAAACTCCTTATCATCGATGTGGACAACAACCGCTTCCCAGAAAATCCGGAAGACCTTGGCAGCATTATTTCTCGTATCGACGGGGAACTCAACGGGCTGTTTTAGCCTATGATGACACACAAAAAAACCCGCGGCGCAAGCCGCGGGTTTTTTGTTTCGTATCGTTTGAAATTAGCTGTGATGCGTGCATTCTGCGCCTTCCTTTTTGCAAGCAGGGCTGCATGAATGTGCCGCAGCCGTTTCCATGCCTTCAGCGGCCTCCCCTTCGTGGGCTGCGTGCATCGGGCAAGTTTCTGAATTGCTATGGCAAGCTTCGCTGCACTCGTGTGCGGCCTCTTCGGACTGCGCGTGCATTGGGCAATTACCTGAAGACATACACTCCGCAGAGCACTGATGCTCCACCATCTCGGTAGCATGTCGTGCCGCATCGCCGTGACCTTCGCCACCTACCGAAATAAACGGCGCAATGATCAATGCCACGATGGACGTCAACTTAATCAAGATGTTCATCGATGGACCCGAGGTATCCTTGAAGGGATCGCCTACCGTATCGCCCGTGACAGAAGCCTTGTGCGCATCAGATCCTTTAAATTCCATTTTGCCATCGATATCCACCCCTTTCTCAAAAGACTTCTTGGCATTATCCCATGCACCACCGGCATTGTTTTGGAACATACCCATCAATACTCCGCTTACGGTGATACCGGCCAAAAGACCACCCAAGGCTTCGGGGCCAAAAGCAAAGCCCACTACAATAGGTGAAAGCAAAGCCAAGGCACCAGGGGCGACCATTTCACGAATTGAGGCTGCCGTGGAAATCTCTACGCACTTCTCATATTCTGGCTTGCCCGTTCCTTCCATGATACCTGGAATCTCTTTGAACTGGCGGCGAACTTCCTTCACCATTTCCATGGCCGCTTTGCCTACGGCAGAGATTGCCAAGGAACTAAAGAAGAAAGGAATCATCGCGCCCACGAAGAGCATCGCCAAAACATCCGCTTTGTAGATATCAATGCTGGTGATTCCAGCCAAACCGACATAGGCGGCAAACAAAGCCAGCGCGGTCAATGCGGCCGAGGCAATGGCAAAACCTTTACCCGTCGCTGCGGTCGTGTTACCTACCGCATCCAAATTATCTGTGCGCTCACGAACCTCGCTAGGAAGTCCGCTCATTTCAGCAATACCACCTGCGTTATCCGCAATAGGACCGAAGGCATCAATAGCCAACTGCATCGCTGTCGTCGCCATCATACCTGCCGCTGCAATGGCCACACCATATAAACCTGCCAACAAGAAAGAACCGTAAATACCTCCTGCCAAAATCAAAATTGGCAATACCGTCGATTCCATGCCAATTGCCAAACCACCAATCACATTGGTGCCATGGCCTGTGGCTGATTTCTGGACGATACTATTCACTGGACGGCGACCCATCGACGTATAGTACTCCGTCACTAAGCTCATCAAAGTGCCCACAACGAGGCCCAGGATGATGGCCCAGAAAACATCCATTTGGGTGATATCCAAAACCACCTCGCCTCGCGTGAAGGTCATCACTTCGGGCAGCATGTATTGGATTAAGAAATAAGATGAAATGGCTGTCAAAACCATAGAACTCCAGTTGCCCAGGTTCAATGCATTCATGACGCTATCGCTGTCCGATTTGATGCGAACAAAGAAGGTTCCTACGATGGAATAGACAATGCCTAAACCAGCGATTACCATGGGAAGCAAAATGGGGGCGAGGCCTCCATAATTGTCCACGCTGACCACTTCACGTCCAAGAACCATCGTGGCCAACATCGTGGCTACATAGGAACCAAACAAGTCAGCACCCATTCCAGCAACGTCTCCTACGTTGTCCCCCACGTTGTCCGCAATGGTCGCAGGGTTACGAGGATCATCCTCAGGAATTCCAGCTTCAACTTTACCGACCAAGTCTGCACCGACGTCAGCCGCTTTGGTGTAGATACCTCCGCCAACACGTGCAAAAAGTGCGATAGATTCGGCTCCCAATGAGAATCCAGCAAGAACCTCCAACGCTTGTGCTACGTCGCTGTACATTCCAGAGAAGACGATGTAAAGGGTGCCAAGACCTAGTACGGCCAAACCAGCTACACCAAGTCCCATCACCGCGCCGCCGTTAAACGAAACAGAAAGTGCTTTGGCCAAGGAAGTTCGCGCCGCCTGCGTAGTGCGGACATTCGCTTTGGTGGCAATATTCATTCCGATCCAGCCTGCAAACGCAGAGAAAACGGCACCGATAACAAAGGCGATCGCGATGACCCAATCCGTGTGTGCGGCAACTGCTTCGAGCTCAGCGGACCAACCCAAAAGGGCCGCCGCAATCACTACAAATACACCTAAAACGCGCCACTCAGCGTGCAGAAATGCTAAGGCGCCGCGGGAGATGTGTCCAGCGAGTTCAACCATGTTCTCATCGCCAGCATCTTGCTTGCTTACCCAGATGGCTTTGCCAATCATAACGACCAAACCCAAGAGGCCTAGTACGGGGACGATCCATTCAATTTGATTCATAAGAGTATAGATAGATGTGTGTTCGGTGTTTTATTCAAAGGGGGGCAAAAATAGCCTATTTCGACCAAGTCCAAAAATGGGTGCTTAGTCGCGGTAGAGTACTTGCTTAACAGCTTGGATTAATTGCTCCTTATTGGGGAGGAAGGCTTCCAACAAAGTGGGCGCATAGGCCGCCGGCGTATCCGCGGTGGTCAAGCGAATAATCGGCGCATCGAGGTAGTCGAAGGCCCGCTTTTGAACCATGTACGTAATCTCTGTGGAAATGCTACCCAAAGGCCAAGCCTCTTCTAAGCACACCAGGCGGTTGGTCTTTTTCACGGACTCGATAACCGTATCGTAATCGATCGGGCGAACGGTGCGCAAATCGATGACCTCCAAAGAAATGCCCTCTGCAGCTAATTCTTCAGCCGCTTGCAACGCCACCTTGATGATCTTACCAAAAGAAACAACGGTCACGTCCGTGCCTTCACGCTTGATATCCGCGACTCCGATGGGAATGGTGTATTCCTCCTCGGGAACTTCGCCCTTATCGCCATACATCTGCTCAGATTCCATAAAAATGACGGGATCTTCATCGCGGATGGCAGACTTCAACAGTCCCTTTAAATCATAGGGATTCGAAGGCACAACCACCTTTAAGCCCGGACAGTTGGCATACCATGACTCGAAAGCCTGGCTATGCGTAGCCGCCAACTGACCGGCAGAAGCCGTCGGACCGCGGAAGACAATCGGAATATTGAATTGACCACCACTCATCTGACGCATTTTGGCGGCATTGTTGATGATTTGGTCAATCGCCACCATAGAGAAGTTGAACGTCATGAATTCAACGATCGGGCGCAGTCCATTCATGGCCGCACCGACGGCAATCCCGGCAAAACCGAGTTCCGCAATCGGAGTGTCGAGGACCCGCTTGGGGCCAAATTCATCGAGCATTCCTTTCGAAGCTTTGTAGGCTCCATTGTACTCAGCAACCTCTTCACCCATGAGGATGACATTGGGGTCGTGGCGCATTTCTTCGCTCATGGCCTCGGCCACAGCTTCACGGAATTGGATCTGACGCATCGTTTCTAAATGATTAGGGCCGCAAAAATAAGGACTTCAGCCCTATTTTTGTGGCACTTCCTGCGTTAAATGGGGAAGCAAAAAGGCTCAACATGAAGATTTTGGTTTGTATCAGCCACGTGCCAGACACCACCGCAAAGATTAATTTCACTGCAGGCGGGGCTGCACTGGACCCCAATGGCGTTCAATTCGTCATCAATCCGTACGATGAATTCGGTCTGACAAAGGCCCTTCATCTCAAAGAAAAACACGGTGGTCAAGTGACCGTCATCACCTTTGGTGACGCCACGGTAGAGGCCACCCTGCGAAAGGCCTTGGCCATTGGCGCAGATGATGCCGTGCGTCTTGACGGGGTTCCTACTGACCCTATGCAAGTAGCTGGAGAGCTCGCTGCCTACGCCAAGGATCAAGGGTTTGACCTCATCATTTGTGGCCAAGAATCGATTGATTACAATGGAGGCATCGTTCCCGGAGCACTCGCCGCACTTATGAACCTTCCCTTTGTCAATGCCTGCATCGGTCTTGAAGTAGATGGATCCAACGCTCAGCTCTTGCGCGAAATTGATGGGGGCAAAGAGCAAATTTCCGCTGCGCTTCCAATCGTCATTGGAGGTAAAAAAGGCCTGGTTGAAGAAAGTGAGTTGCGCATTCCAAACATGCGTGGCATCATGACGGCACGCACGAAGCCCTTGGCCGTCACCCCCCTGAGCGGAAGTGCTGCCCTCACTGCGGCCAGCGGATTTACCAAACCAGCCGCCAAAGCGGCTGTTCAACTAATTGATTCATCTAATCTCGACGAGCTGGTTCGCCGCTTGCACGAAGAAGCTAAAGTCATTTAATATGGTCCTCATTTTTGCCGAAACGTGGAATGGCGCGTTCAAGAAATCAACCTTCGAAGCAGTTCAATACGGCGCAGCCTGCGCGGATGCGCAAGGCTCAACGGCCGTAGCCGTTGTTTTTGGGCCCTGCACGCCTCCGGTAGAATCTCTCGGTGCCTATGGCGCATCCAAAGTGATCCATCTTCACGGAAGTGATCGCTTTGAGCCGAGTGCATTTGCCCAAGCCTTGGCAGACCTGGCCAAAGAACTTCAGGCAAGTCAGATCATTGTCAGTGGCACGGCCAACGGAAAATCCCTTGCGGGAGTTCTTGCGGCTACCTCCGGCGCTGCAGCCGTCAGCAATGTGACCGCTTTGCCGAGAAGTTACAGTCCTCTGACGGTTGAGCGCTCTGCGTTTTCTTCGAAAGGCATTGAGCAATGTACTTCTACCGCGTCTTGCACGGTGTTGGTCTTAATCCCCAATGCCCTGGGTCTCAAGCCTAGTTCTGACGCACGTGCCGCTTTTGAGGACCGGAATATCAGCCTCGCCCCGAAAAGTCACGTAGGGGAGGCGCACGTCGCCAGTGGGAAGATCCCCTTGCCTGAAGCAGAGCGAGTAGTTTCCGCAGGTCGCGGCATGAAAGCACCAGAAAACTGGAATCTCGTGGAGGAACTCGCTGCCGTACTGAATGCAGGCACGGCCTGTTCTAAGCCTGTTTCCGACATTGGATGGCGCCCGCACTCCGAACACGTCGGTCAAACGGGAATTCAAATCAATCCACAACTCTATATCGCTATCGGTATTTCGGGGGCCATACAGCACCTCGCAGGTGTGAGTGGATCCAAGACCATTGTCGTCATCAACAATGACCCCGAAGCCCCCTTCTTTAAGGCTGCCGATTACGGGATTGTGGGCGATGCCTTTGATGTCCTTCCACGCCTCACCGCGGCGCTCAAGGCGCACCTAAGCTAAATGAGCGATAAAGTCCGTCTCCATGTGAAAGGCCTCACCTACAGTGAGCGGCCTACAGGCGCCTATGCGCTGCTCTTGGAATCGGAAGAAGACAAGCGCAAGCTCCCCATCGTCATAGGGGCATTTGAAGCGCAAAGCATCGCCATTGCCTTGGATAAAATGACTCGGCCGCCTCGACCCATGACCCATGACTTGTTTGCCGCCGTTATGGAATCCCATCAAATCGAGCTCACCGAAGTAGTCATTCGCGATTTGCAGGATGGCGTTTTTTACGCCATTCTGGTCTTTTCCAAAGGGGGAGATGTTCGCGTTACGGATGCCCGCCCATCGGATGCAATTGCCTTGGCTTTGCGCTCCGATTGTCCCATTTATGCGCATCGCTCCGTGATGGAGAAGGCGAGCATGGCGGAAAGTGAAGCAAAAATTGCCGCCGTCAAAGAAGAAGAGGAGGATACGGTAGAAGAGCCAAGTGATTCCTCTGAAACGGCCTTGGAAACAGCCGAAACCCAACGAGCATTAGGACAGGCTTCCTCAGAAACACTCGAAGATTTATTGAATCGTGCATTAGAGCACGAAGATTACGAACTTGCTGCGCGGATTCGCGACGAACTCAACAAACGATAAGCATGGAAATTTTTCGCGCCTTAGGCAGCTTGGTCCTCATTTTGGGCATTCTATTTCTGGCCAGCGCCAACCGCCGGGCTATTTCTTGGCCCTTGGTCCTCAAAGGCATGCTCATTCAGTTTGGTTTGGCCTATCTCATTTTAGAAGTTGACAGTATTTCATCTGCTTTTGATTCGATCGGCAAAGGGTTTGTCGCCTTGCTTGGTTTTGCGCGCGAAGGCAGCCTCTTTCTATTCGGTGATCTCGTCGGACGGGTGGATAGTTTCGGCTACATTTTTGCCTTTCAGGTCCTTCCAACGATCGTATTCTTCAGTGCCATTACAAGTTTGCTCTTCCACTTTGGCATTCTCCAAAAAGTGGTTTGGGTCTTTGCATGGTTCATGAAGCGCACCTTGAAGCTCTCTGGGGCTGAATCCTTATCTGCCGCAGCGAACGTCTTTGTGGGTCAAACCGAAGCGCCACTCCTGGTCAAGCCCTACATCGCCGGCATGACCCGCTCGGAGCTCTTGTGCCTCATGTCAGGGGGCATGTCAACCATCGCCGGCGCGGTCTTGGCCGCCTACATCAATTATTTAGGCGGAACCGACGAAGTGCGCCAAGTTTTCTTTGCGCGACACCTTCTTGCTGCCTCAGTGATGAGCGCCCCAGCAGCCATTATTGCTGCCAAGATGCTCATGCCCGAAACAGAAAACTTCGTGGACACCGCAGATGTCAAAATTGAAAAGCAAGGCAACTGGCTGGAAGCGATTGCCCACGGGACCGGCGATGGCCTCAAAATGGCGGTCAATGTGGGGGTTATGCTCTTGGTCTTTACGGCATTGATTGCCCTGGCAAATGCGCTCTTAAGCGGTGCCATTGGCGAATGGACAGGCCTGAACGCCTGGATCGCATCCGCAACCGATGGACGCTTTACCGAATTTAATTTACAAGCCATCTTTGGCATCACCCTCGCCCCGTTAACCTGGATGATGGGCGTTCCTTGGAGTGACGCCGCGGCCGTGGGACAACTACTTGGTGAAAAGACCGTACTCAACGAATTCTATGCCTATGTTTCCATGGGCAAGTTGATGGAAGGTGGTCAACTCTCCTCAGAAAAAGCGCAAATCCTATCGACCTATATCCTTTGTGGTTTTGCCAATTTTGCGTCCATTGGCATTCAAATTGGTGGAATTGGAGCCCTCGCCCCGAACCGTCGCAAAGACTTGAGCCAACTTGGATTACGAGCCTTGCTTGCGGGTACAGCCGCTTCGCTCTTTACGGCTATCTTAGTGGGCATATTGTATTAAAGGATCGCCCTTCCGGGGGCCCACAAGTCGATGAAGCCTTACCACGATCTAATTGAACGCGTCCTCGCGGAGGGCCTCCACAAAGAGGACCGCACCGGTACGGGAACCATTTCTGTATTTGGGCATCAAATGCGATTCAACTTGCAGGAAGGCTTCCCGATGATGACCACCAAGAAGCTTCACCTCAAGAGCATTCTTCACGAGTTGATCTGGTTTATTCGGGGTGAAACGAACATTCGCTACCTCTGCCAGCACGGGGTGCGGATTTGGGATGATTGGCCCTATGCCAAATACAAAGCGTCCAAGGAATTTCAAGGGGAAGACATTCGCGCATTTGCCGCACGCATCGCCGAGGATGCCTCTTTTGCCTCCCAATGGGGTGAGCTCGGACCCGTCTATGGGCACCAGTGGCGTTCCTGGCCTGGCCCAAACGGCGCGGTGGACCAACTCAAAAATGTGTTAGAAGACCTTCGTCGCAATCCGGATTCCCGCCGTCACATAGTGAGTGCATGGAACCCGGGATACATCGATCAAATGGCCCTTCCTCCCTGCCATGCCTTTTTCCAATTTTATGTTGCGGACGGCAAGTTGAGTTGCCAGCTCTATCAGCGCTCTGCCGACATTTTCCTAGGGGTTCCATTCAATATTGCCTCCTATGCCTTGCTCGTGCACTTCATGGCGCGTGATTTGGGCCTTGCCGTCGGAGACTTTGTGCATACCCTCGGGGATGCGCATATTTACAGCAATCACATCGACCAGGTACAGCTTCAAATTAGCCGCGATCTGCGCCCTTTGCCAAACCTGTGGCTGAATCCCGAGATTACCTCACTCTTCGATTTCACCTATGATGATGTGCGTTTAGATGGATATGATCCCCATCCGCACATTGCAGGCGCTGTTGCCGTTTAATCGACCCTCCGTGCTGACCATCATCGTTGCCCACGACCAAAATCGCCTCATTGGAGGGGGCAATGCGCTCTTATGGCATTTGCCTGAAGACCTCAAGCGCTTCAAGGCTTTAACCACGGGTCATCCCATTCTTATGGGGCGTAAAACGTTTGAATCCATTGGACGTCCCCTGCCTAACCGAAGCAATATTGTCATCACCCGCAATCCACAATGGAAACATGAAGGAGTCCTCACCGCAGAAAGCCTGGAAGAGGCCATCGGCATGGCTTCGATGCAGGATTCAGAGATTTTTCTAATTGGCGGGGGTGAATTGTACCGTCAGGGGCTTCCCTATGCCGACATTCTCGAAATCACCGAGGTGGAGGGCCAATATGAAGGCGATACGTGGTTTCCGGAATACGAGGAGGGCTTCAAGGAAATTTCGCGAGAAGTGCATCCCCCCACGATTGAGCAAGCTATCGGCTATGCGTTCGTGCGCTGGGTGAAAAACAAATAAGGGCTTAGGCGGCCTTGAGTCCGTCTGCTTTAGATAGCTGACGCTCCACCATCGCTGCAGTGACCACAACCGATTCCGGTAATTCGTACATGGCGTCCGTCAAGATGGCTTCGCAAATACTGCGCAGGCCACGAGCCCCCAACTTGAACTCAAGCGCCTTATCGGCTATGGCTTCGAGCGCCTCAGGCTCAAATGTCAACGCAATGCCATCCATTTGAAATAAGTGGCCATATTGCTTCACCAAGGCATTTTTGGGCTCCGTTAAAATGGCCAACAAGGTCTCTCGTGTGAGCGGCTCCAAATAGGTCAAAACAGGCATCCGGCCAATCAATTCGGGAATCAACCCAAAAGCTTTCAAGTCTTGGGGCGCCACCGCGCTCAAGAAGTTCTCTTCCTGTACCTCCCCGCGTCGGACGCTTCCCCCGTAACCAACGACTTGGGTGTTTAAGCGTCGTGCAATATGACGGTTGATGCCATCAAAGGCACCGCCAGCGACGAAAAGAATATCGCGCGTATCCACCTCGACGAATTTCTGATCCGGATGCTTACGCCCACCCTTCGGAGGAACATTCACTTTGGTGCCTTCCAAAAGCTTCAAAAGGGCCTGCTGAACGCCCTCACCTGAAACATCGCGAGTGATAGAGGGGTTGTCCGACTTGCGGGCAATCTTATCAATTTCATCAATGAACACAATTCCGCGTTGCGCAGATTCAACATTGTAGTCTGCCGCTTGCAAGAGACGCGTTAAAATGCTTTCTACATCCTCGCCTACGTAACCTGCCTCTGTGAGGACCGTGGCATCGACAATCGCAAAAGGAACATTTAGCATACGCGCAATCGTGCGCGCTAGAAGGGTTTTGCCCGTGCCCGTTTCGCCCACAAGGATGACATTTGACTTTTCGATCTCAAAATCATCTACTCCTCCCTGAAGGACGCGCTTGTAGTGATTGTACACCGCCACACTGAGGGTTTTCTTCGCGGCTTCTTGACCAATCACGTACTGGTCCAAATGGGCGCGTATATCCTTGGGCTTCGGCAGTTCAAAATCTTTCGCTTCAGCATGATCGCCCTGACGTGCCTCTTCCAACACAATTTCATGGGCCTGTTCAATGCATGATTCGCAAATGTGCGCATCGAGGCCTGCGATGAGTAGCCCAGCATCCCCTTTGGGACGACCACAAAATGAACACTGCGAACCTTCTGACATGCTTAGGCGCGTTTCTTGCCTTCCAGCACTTCGTCAATCATGCCGTAGGCCTTGGCCTCTTCTGACGTCATCCAGTAGTCACGGTCTGAATCCTTTTCTACTTTGTCAAACGGCTGGCCTGAGTGGTTGGCAATGATTTCGTAGAGCTCCTTTTTCAACTTGAGGATCTCCGTGAGGGTGATCTCCATGTCACTTGCTTGGCCTTGCGCCCCGCCCATAGGCTGGTGAATCATCACACGAGAATGCTTAAGAGCTGAACGCTTGCCTTTGGTGCCAGCACACATCAAAACCGCCCCCATCGAGGCAGCCATGCCCGTACAAATCGTGGCCACATCCGGGCTTACCACTTGCATGGTATCATAGATCCCTAGGCCCGCATATACGGATCCCCCAGGACTGTTGAGGTAAATCTGAATATCTTTTTTGCTGTCAGCAGATTCCAAAAAGAGCAACTGCGCTTGCACAATGTTCGCCACTTGATCATTGATGCCGGTACCCAAGAAAATGATGCGGTCCATCATCAAACGGGAGAACACGTCCATTTGGGCCACGTTCAATTGACGCTCCTCAATGATGTACGGAGTCAATGAACTGTCCACATAATGCTGCATCGTCAAGCTACTGATGCCCTTGTCAAGCATCGCATAGCGCTGAAACTCTTTACCTAAATCCATGACGGAAAATTATTTGTTGCTATTGGCCAATTTAAGGAAATCCGCATAGTTGCTCTTGCTCGTTTTCAGGCTAAATGCGCCTTTAAAGAAGGCCATCATCTTGTCTTGCAAAAGCTGTTCCGAAAGTTGCTCTGATTGCTCACGGTTTTGAAGGACCGACATAGCCAATTGCTCTGCCTGTTGATCGTCCATGGCTTGGCCGAACTGAGCCATCCGACTCTTGACCATTTCCACCGCATGCGCCACGAGCTCTTCCTTGTGCACATGTAAGTGATGCTCACGCACTAGCTTTCCTTCGATCAATTGCCAGCGCATTGCTTTTTCTGTGTTGGGCCATTGCTCCTCCACTTCTTCCATGCTTGGCGCCTTTTCACCTTGTTGGGTGATCCACTTCTTCATGAAAGCCTCAGGCATATTCATCTTGGTCTTCATCAAGTGATCGGTCACCGTATTGAAGAAATGGGTGTCCGAGTCACGCTGATATAGCCCTTTCAAATCCTCTTCGATTTTGCTGCGCATTTCCGCTTCACTGCTCACCGCACCTTCACCAAACAACTTGTCAAATAACTCTTGATTGACTTCGGCAGGCTCTAAGTGATAAATCGTCTTCAGGGTCAACACAAACAAACCCGTTGACGCGGCTTGCTCGATTTCAGTCAATCCCAGAACATCTTCTAATTTGAAGGTGTCCGCAAAATGCTTTGACGCATTCAATTCTAGGGTCTCCCCCACCTTCATAGCTTGTGCAGCTTTGGCTACTTTTTTATCGCTGATGGACTTGATGCCCACACGGCCTTCTTTCGCCTCATTGCCTTCTACCGCTTGGCCTTTTTTGTCCACCATTTGGAATGAGCCAAAGAGAATGTCTTCAGCGCCCACTGCATCGACCTCCGACATCTTCCCGTAGCGGTTGCGGATGTTCTCGACTTCCTCGTCAATCACCGCCTTCGTCGGCTCGATTTCCACGTAAGGAAGCTTCACTTTTTCACTGATTTCCAGATCAAATTGTGGTGCGACACCAATTTCAAACTGCACTTGGAAACTCTCCGCGGCAAAATCCACTTGGCTAGGCATGGGCAAGGGTTGGCCCAAAATTTCCAATTTTTCAGACTCTAAATAATTGTACAATCCGTCTTGAAGCATCTTGTTGACTTCATCCACGCGGACAGAAGATTCATATTGCTTGCGAATCATTGCCATTGGAGCCATGCCTGGACGAAATCCAGGGACACTCGCGCGTTTGCGGTAATCTGTCAGCGCCTTTTCTACTTTGTCAGCAAAATCAGCCTGGGCAATTTCAACGGTAATGACCCCATTGTTCTTGGCGTCGATTGTGTGGGAAACATTCATAGTTCAGAGTCTTTGAAAAAAGGACGGCAAAGGTACGCGTTTTGCCCCGTAACATCATGATCTTGTTGGGACCAGAGGGTGTTCCATATATGCGCCGAAGAGAAAGAAAAAATCCCCGCCTGTATAGGGCGGGGATCCTGTAGTGCGCGAAGGGGGACTCGAACCCCCACATCCTACGGACACTAGATCCTGAGTCTAGCCTGTCTACCAATTTCAGCACTCGCGCCCTTAAACCATTTAGAGCCACTCATGGGACTCGAACCCACGACCCTCGCATTACGAATGCGATGCTCTACCAACTGAGCTAAAGTGGCAAAGGGGGGCAAAGGTAAATGGCCGGTTACAGAAATTCAACTAGTCCCGGCCTTCTTTCTGCCGAGCTTGAATTTTTGATTCCGCCATCCCTGCGTTGGATTGAATGAGGATGTAAATCCAGCCTTTGGATTCAATTTTTACCGCCGTATACCGATCATCACCATAGGTGTCTAGGATGCGCAAGGCTTGATCCCGATTGGGTTGATAGATCCGACGAACCACTTCCATATAGTCCTCGGCATAGCGACCAGAGACTTCATACCACGTGCGAACCTGATCTCCTTGCTCAAGGAAAGTCTTGAAATGCGTTCCTTGAAACGCATGCGGCACTTCAATAGCCACCGATTGCGCCCAACTTGGAGCACTTAGGCCAACGAGAAGAAGAAAAAGCAATCGTTTCATGTGGTACTTAAGCGGACAAATTTACCTAAGATTAACGATGAAATGGTCGTTTTAGTGGGTGTTTTAATTTCAAAAGCACAATTGTCTCTAACAAATATCTTTATCTTTGACTTTCAAAGAAGATTTTTAGAAATTATGAGAAAACTTTCCGCTCTCTTGTTTTTTGTTGTCGCAATAAATGCCTCAGGCCAAAATGCAGCAATTGCAAAACTTTTGGAAACTGTTGCTCTTCAGCCAACAAATTTTGAAATCGGTGTTGGGTATGCCACTCAGCACGAAGAAGGATTTGGTATACCTCGAATGACCTTAGCAGTAAATAATGTTTATTCCGGCCTTGGATTTTATCTCACTCCTGAGTACCGAAGTGGCATTACATTTATTGAGGATGGAACAGACTATTATTTTCGGATGATTTCAGGTATCGGATTTGAATATGGCTCATATGGACTGTTTGTTGGGGCAGATTTGATCAACTTTGCTGCCGGCAAAAATCTACGTAAAGAACTTGGAGTTGTTTATTCAAACCCTTCAGTAATGCCTGTAGATATCCGTTTAGGCTTTAGTTCCTGGGTGGGTCCAACTATTGGGGTAGGTTATAGATTCCCAATGAAAGGCTCTACCCCCAAAGGCGAATGATACGTTACTAAATAAAAAAGCCGGCTCTCGCCGGCTTTTTTCGTTTCAGAACTTACTTCTGCTTTTCCTCCAATGTCTTGATTCGGTCTTCAAGCTTTCCGATCCATGTTTTCATGAGATTCAGCATCATGAAGAGAAAGAGCACTAACAAACCGCTGATTACAGCGAAAACCATCGATGTCGACATTGCGTTCAAATTTTAGTGCGGATGAAGGGAATCGAACCCCCACGCCTCACGGCGCCAGATCCTAAGTCTGGTGCGTCTACCAATTTCGCCACATCCGCAGTTTTAGGATGGCGCAAAGATAGGTGCGAAATCTTTAGCTCCTCTCGGAATTCCATGTCGAATATCAACTTTGCTCTATTCGCGTCAAAGCAGATTTGGATCCATTCCTGTAGTTGGTCATTTCCACGCGACTGCACGGTTGACACACATCCGGAAAACGCGACATCCATGGCACGGGTCGGTGCCAGTTCTAAGTACAAGACCAAGCAGCCAAGCCCATTTTGCTCAGTTTATCGTGCTTCCCTCAGCCTACTCATCAGGCTGTCGTTTGCTTTCAGACCCCTGTAGTGTCATCCAAAAAGTTGTCAACAAGCACGTGGCTTTTATCCCAAATTCAGGGGTGTCCCAAGCCAATTTCGTACCTTTAGAGGGTCGGATAAAACGCACATGATACACCTGAAACCAGAGGATCTCAGTATCCCAGATTTGCAACGCACCTTGCAGTTTGCCGTGGGGCCTCGCCCCATTGCATTGGCCTCTACCGTTGACCGCGAAGGGCGGGTCAATTTGAGCCCTTTCAGTTTTTTCAATGTATTCAGTACCAATCCTCCCATCTTGATTTTTTCACCCGCCAACCGCGGCCGAGATGGAAGCACGAAGGACACATTAAACAATGTCCTGGCTGTTCCACAGGTGGTGATTCACAGTGTGAGCCACTCCATGGTGGAGCAAACCAGTCTGTCGAGCACAGAATACGTTACGGGCGTCAACGAATTCGTCAAAGCCGGATTCACCGCCACTGCCAGTGATCTTGTGCAACCGCCTCGTGTGACTGAGGCCCCTGTGGCCATGGAATGTGAAGTACTTGAGGTCAAAGCCCTCGGGGATGGCCCCGGCGCAGGCAACTTGGTCATTTGTGAGGTCAAGCTTATTCATATCCACGAGCGCGTTCTCGATGAAGAAGGTCGACTGGACCAAGATGAGCTCGACTTGGTCGGACGCTTAGGCGGCGACTGGTATGTCCGCGCGAATGGAGACGCTTTATTCGAAGTGGAAAAGCCCATCGCCACAAAAGGCATAGGCGTCGACGCACTTCCTCCCTCCATCCGAAGTTCCACCATTCTTTCTGGCAATGATTTGGGCCGTCTCGGCAATGTGGAAATGGTTCCGAGTGAAGAGGAAGTCAGCGAATTTGCAACGCATCGTCGGATCCGGGAAATTTTTGAACAAACAACCGATCGCATCGAACGTCGCGAACATCTTCACCACTACGCCAAAGAGGCTTTGGAAGCCAACAAGGTGAAGAAGGCATGGAAAATTCTTTTGACGGACCGGCTCAACGCTCCGAAAGGAAGCGCTAATTTGTAATCTCAATTCTTCTTTCAATATCTACGCATGGAAATCACAGGCACCGTAAAAAAAATCATGGAGGTTCAACAAGTGAGCCCCACCTTCCGAAAGCGCGAACTCGTTGTTCAAACGGATGAGCAATATCCTCAGCCTATCCTGGTTGAATTCACGCAAGATCGTTCCGACCTTCTCAACCGAGTGCAAGAAGGCCAAAAAGTGACCGTTTCAATCAACATTCGCGGACGCGAGTGGACCTCTAAAGAAGGGGAAACACGCTATTATGTATCCATCCAAGGCTGGCGCATTCAAAATGCGGATGCCCCCGCTCCTGCGGCCAATAACGGCCCAACTTATGGCGGAGGCGCCCCAGTAGCTTCAGCTCCAGCCGCTCCCAATACCAATGCCTTTGACGGAGGAGATGACGATTTACCCTTCTGATCACAGCATATAATTACCAGAAATCCGGCGCCTCACGGCGCCGGATTTTTTTTGCCCGAGAACATTCAACGCTAGGCACGGACGTCCAAGACATCGCGTAAAGCCGTGCCTAAGGACATAAAGGCCAGTACCAGGCTCGCGAGCGCCATCCCTGGAATCAATGCCAGATGGGCTTGGCCTGTGAGCAAATAGGCGTAGTGATCTTTGATCATACCTCCCCAAGAAGGCATCGGCGGCTGGGCTCCAATCCCCAAGAAACTCAATCCCGATTCGAGAAGAATGGCCGAGGCAAATTGACTTGCTGCCAAGACTATCAGCGCGGGAATCACCTGAGGGACAATATGTTTGGTCAAAATGCGCCAAGGCGAATAGCCCAGAACCTCCGCCGCCTGCACAAACTCCGCCTCTTTGATAGAAAGCACTTGTCCACGGACCAAACGAGCTACCTCTACCCAGGCCGTCAAGCCCACAGCGATAAACACTTGCCAAAATCCCTTCCCGAGTACAAAACTCAAGGCTATCACCATCAAAAAGGTGGGAATACTCCAAAAAATCTGAATGACCGATTGCAGAATTCGGTCCAACCAACCGCCATAGTAACCAGCTAATGCGCCTAAAGGGAGTCCAATGAGCAAGGAGATAAACACAGAAATAAGCCCAACACTCAACGAAATGCGTGCGCCCAGGATCAAACGACTCCATACATCCCGTCCATAGCGATCGGTCCCAAGCCACATCCGAAGGTGCCCTTCTTCTGAAGCCAGCCAGGGAGGGGCGGATTCATCCCCTACAAGCCACCAATTCCAATGGCGTGATTGGACTCGTTCTCCGGGTGTCAAGGGCAGCTCGCTCCCCATGGATTGCGCCGCAAAAGCCAAGTTCATGCGATTTGCATTTGGACTGTCATCCGTAGCCAAAACGTAGGCACCTAGGGCCAAGAGCAACCAAAAGCCCATGATTAAAAGTCCCCACTTCCCCAATCCATGCCGCCAGAGACGACGCAAAAGCGATTGACGAGGGGTTGCGTCCATTCCCTTGAGCGAGGTGTTTAGCGAAGTGGCATTGACTGAACGATGCGCATCGCTTCGCCCAAATAGATATCGGTCGACAAGTTTTTGAACCAGCGGCTGTATTCGGTCACCTTCCCACTGTCCAAGGTGGATTCCTGGCCGGGGTAGGCGAAGGTCACGTCGAGCGTTTCCTTTGACTTGAGCAAATCATCAAAAGCCTCTGCTTCTGCATCTGCCTTTATTTCACGCTCAAAATAAGCCGTGTAATTCATGGGAACCAACGTCTGATCTTGCTGTGATTTAAGCCATTTGGCGTATTCGTTGATGCGAGCAAATTCTGGATTGTCCGAAATGCGCTGCTGGGCCGCTTTGAGGTAGGACTTCGATAATTTGGGCTCAAATTGTACCGCGGCGTCCACGTAGTCCACCGCTAAGGGGTAGTCCAACTCACGCTCACCATAAGGGATCTCTTGGTACGGATGGGGCAGCACCACGTCGCTTTCCACGCCTTGCAATTGGGTAGTTCCGCCCGTCACGCGGTAATATTTCTGTATCGTGAGTTTGAGGGCGCCCAAAGGCTTGTCTCCGTGGAAGGGCCCTGCGGCTCGATCCAAATCCAGCATGTTCTGCACGGTGCCCTTGCCAAACGTTTGACGCGTGCCCACAATGATAGCCTTGTCATAATCTTGCAGGGCCGCGGCCACAATTTCGGAGGCTGAAGCGGTCCCCTCATTCACCATGACCAACAAAGGACCTTCCCAAACCGCGCCGGCGGCCCGATCATCGTAGGATCGAACGCGCTGCCCACTGGTCTTTACTTGCACCACAGGGCCCTTGTCGAAGAAGAGGCCGGCAATATCCACCGCCGCAGGCAGCGAACCTCCGCCATTGCCACGAAGGTCAAAAATCAAGCGCTCCATTCCCTGCGCTTTGAGGATTTCAATTTCTTTTTTCACATCGTCCGCACAATTGCGGTTGTTGTCGTCATAGAAATCGACATAGAACTTCGGTAAACGGATATAGCCCGTCTTCCCATCTTCCCCTATGCGTGCTGAGCGGGCAAATGTGGCTTCAATTTCCACGATGTCGCGAATAATGGGAATGACTTTCTCCGTGCCGTCCTTTTTGCGGACGGTCAGGCGAACCTCCGTACCCTTCTTGCCGCGAACCTTAGTGACCACTTTGTTCGTGCTCATGCCTACGATGTCTTCGGGCTCTGCCGCTCCTTGAGCCACTTTGAGAATCTTATCCCCTACTTCGAGCTCCCCTTGGCGCCAGCAGGCCGACCCCGTCACGATGGAAGCTACCGTGGTAAACTCCCCATCTTGTTGTAGCGAAGCGCCAATGCCTTCCAATTGGCCCGTCATTTCAATTTCAAAGTTCTCTTGCTGACGGGGCGGAAAGTATTGGGTGTGTGGGTCGTAGACGCCGGTGTAGGCATTCATATAGAGGCCAAACCAATCCCCGCGCTCCATATCCTTCATGCTGCTGAACCACTCATCGTGGATCTCTAGCTCCTTTTCGCGGGCTTTCTTCTCCTCTTCTGCAAAGCCTGCATCGCCCAAATTAAACTTCGCTTGACCCGCTGAATCCGCCGCCAAGGAGCGATCATACAAACGGCTCAAAACCCGAAAAGTCAAATAGTCCGTCCAGTATTGGCGCATGGCTTGGGCATCCGCTGGGAAAGGGCGCTTTTCCGAATCCGTTTCAAATGCACGCTCCGAACGGTAGTCCAGAGGGGAGGCCAAAATGTCTTGATACAGGGCTTGGGATTCCTTGAAACGCTTTTGCCATATATTCTGACTCAGGTTAAAAAAAGTCAAATCACTTGTACGCAGGGCATCGTCTAAGAGGTCATTGTATGCCATCAAGGCCTGCACATCCTCGCCTAAAAGGAAGCGCTTTTCCGAATCCATGGACTCCAAGAAGAAGGCCATCACTTCGCGCGACAAGGCATCATCTATGGGCTTGGGCTGATAGTGAACCCCAGAGAGCGCATCATGGACTAATAGCATCACTACTTTTTCTTGGTCGTCCGAAGGGACCTTCCACGTAAAACTTAGGCCAAGGGCAGCGATTAATGCCAATGCAGGCAAGGTGAATTTCAGATTCTTCTTCATGAATAGGATGCGTATGAAAGCGAGCATGCGCCGAAAGTACATAAATCATGCCCCGTTTAGAGGCTTGGCACGGCATTTGTCCCATGGGGGTTGAACCTGCGGCCCCTTTGAGGGTTATAGCGTTACAAGTTATGCGCCAAATCACACTTTTCCTCGCCTTCTTTGGCTTTTTTACCTCCGCCATCGCCCAATCCGCCATTACCGTTAGTGGGAATATCAGCGAAGCCGCGACAGGAGAGACCTTGCCCTCCGCCTTGGTAATTCTTCAATCGAAAGACGGAAGCTTCAGCGCGACCACCAACCCGTACGGATTCTATTCGCTTACCGTGCCCAGTGGGGCGAGCTATCGGCTCAGAGTAAACCTCATTGGCTACGCGCAAATTGAGCAAAACCTTGGCGCACTAACCGCTAATCGCAAAGTCAATGTAGCCCTCAAAGAAGAGGCTACCCAGCTGGGTGAAGTCGACGTCGTTTCACAGCGTCTCAATGCCAACGTGACCACGACCGAAATGAGCGTCAGTGCCCTGAGCGCGAAAGAAATTAAAAAGGTTCCGCAACTTTTAGGTGAAACCGATATCATCCGCACCCTGACCCTCTTACCCGGAGTCTCGACGGTGGGTGAAGGAGCAAGCGGATTCAATGTGCGTGGAGGAAACGCCGACCAAAACCTCATCCTTTTGGACGAAGCCCCGGTCTACAATTCTTCGCACCTCTTTGGCTTCTTCAGCATTTTTAACGCAGATGCCGTCAAGGATGTAAAGCTTTACAAAGGGGGAATGCCGGCAAATTATGGCGGTCGTCTTTCATCCGTGCTGGACGTGCGTCAAAAAGAGGGCAACAGCCAAAAATTCAGTGGTACAGGGGGCATTGGACTGCTCTCCAGCCGACTACTTCTTGAGGGGCCCATCGTCAAAGACAAAGTGAATTTCATGGTGGCCGGTCGCCGCTCCTACTTTGACTTATTCTTCCCCTTATTTGATTCGCCCGAATTAGACAATACCACCATCTACTTCTATGACTTAAATGTCAAAATCAACGCAAAAGTATCCGACAAAGACCGCGTCTTTTTGAGCTCTTACTTTGGTCGCGATCAATTTGGAGCCTCGGACTTATTTGATTTTGGTTGGGGCAACTGGACGAGCACGCTACGCTGGAACCGGCTAATTAACCCACGTCTTTTTTTCAATGCCACGGCGGTGTATTCGGACTATACCTACCAATTGGGCACCCCCAAGGATGCCGATCCCGCCTTTATCTGGGACTCGCGGATTCAGAACTACGTGAGCAATCTGGGTTGGACTTGGTATGCGAATACGGCACACACGGTAGATTTTGGGATCCAAAACACAGCCTATGTCTTTCATCCGGGTCAAATATCTGGGATATTTAGCCTTGAGCTGCAGCAAGAATATGCGACGGAGCCCGCCTTGTATGTCAGCGATGACTGGCGTATCACCGATGCACTCACGGCAACCTATGGCCTGCGTTACAGCACCTTCTTCAATCTGGGTGGGCGCGACATCCAAACCTACAGCAATCCGCTCAATCCGAAAGAAATTGAAGCCACGGGAATCACCACCTATGCCCCAGGGGAGATCATTGCTTCATTCACGGGGCTGGCAGGTTTAGAGCCTCGACTGGCGCTGAACTATCAGCTCGGCCCACGTTCTGCGCTCAAAGCGAGCTACAACCGCTCACGGCAATATCTGCACTTGATTAGCAATAATACCACGGCCACACCGGTCAATGTCTGGCGCCCTGCCGGACAGTTTATTCAGCCAGCCACAGTGGACCAAGTCGCCCTCGGATGGGCCCAAAATTTGGGGGAACAAGGCATCCGACTGAGCCTCGAAGCGTATTACAAAGAATTCCAAGACTTATTGGATTATAAAGACGGGGCAGATTTAGTCTTTACAGAATACATTGAAACCCAGCTATTGCGTGGCGATGGCCGGGCCTATGGGGCAGAATTCTTGCTCGAAAAGAAGCAAGGCGCGGTCACCGGCTGGCTAGGATACACCCTTTCCAGGACCGAACGCATTGTCGATGGAGGCACCCGAGAAACCCGAATTAACAATGGCCAATGGTACCCCGCCAATTATGACAAGTTGCATGATTTGAACTTAGTCGCCAATTGGTCCATATCGAAAGCATGGGAAGTTGGTGGCAATTTTGCTTTTCAATCAGGCCGGCCCATCACTTATCCAGATTCCCGAGCTGAGTTTGAAGGAATGTATTTCCCCGTCTACACGAACCGAAATGGCGCGCGCACTCCGGCGAGTCATCGATTAGATCTCTCAGCAACCTATACCATGGGGACGAAGAAGGCCAAAAAAGCTTGGGAGT
>Ga0209137_1000034_pt1 | contig 147149 bp, 137 predicted proteins | sample SaaInl5LU_22_DNA_FD_184642 | JGI IMG/M metagenome (GOLD analysis project Ga0209137, IMG submission 184642) | Marine microbial communities from expanding oxygen minimum zones in the Saanich Inlet - ESP_105LU_22_DNA (SPAdes) (version 2) | ecosystem: Environmental > Aquatic > Marine > Intertidal...
GATGCAGGAGCAACTGCTGATGAAACTGCTATTGGTGATGAACCCATTATAACTAGTGGAACAGTAGATATAAATACAGTAGGAATATATACAATCAGTTATAGGGCGACTGATGGTACTAATACAGTAACAGCAACAAGAACAGTCAATGTAGTAGATACAATAGGACCTGTTATAACTATTACAGGAGACAACCCAGCAACAGTTGAATTAGGTACCACTTATACTGATGCAGGAGCAACTGCTGATGAAACTGCTATTGGTGATGAACCCATTATAACTAGTGGAACAGTAGATATAAATACAGTAGGAATATATACAATCAGTTATAGGGCGACTGATGGTACTAATACAGGAAGTGCTACAAGAACAGTGAATGTAGTAGATACAACAGCACCTGTTATAAGTGTTACAGGAGACAACCCTTATATTATAAATCAATTAGGCACAACATATATTGAACTAGGAGCAACTACTAATGCGGGAACCGTTACAACTACTGGAACAGTAGATACAAATAAAGTAGGAATATATACAATCACATATAGTGCTACTGATCTTGTTGGTAATACAGGAACTGCTACAAGAACCATTGAAGTAAGAGATACAATCCAAAAACCTTCAACAACAAGAATGACGACAAGTTCAATATCAAGAACTAGATTACAGTCTATGGCATTTACAAAACGTGGGAATATACCCAAAGATCAACAACTCGGACAAAATGCAGATAATTCATCGTCGGCATACATTCAACGAATAAAAGCAACTACAAACATAACATTAAAATATGATTCATGATTCTATCAAAGATTTTTACACGATTTATTTCCCATTATAATGTATAACCAATGTATTTGTATTTAGCCGAATTTATAGCAACTTTATTTTTTGCCTACGTAGTGATTGCCACTGGAAATCCAATTGCGATTGGCGCATCATTGGCATTAATATTACTTCTGGGATTTCGTTATGATATCATTACCGTGAATCCGGCTGTAACGATTACTCTTGCGGCTGCCGGAAAAATTGCTCCCAGTGAAATAGTTCCCTTATGTACCGTTCAAATTTTAGGTGCTCTATCAGCACTTGAAATTTACAAACGCGTCAATCTTTAAATTTTCACTGATATAAATAAAAATATTTAATGTTCTAAACATTGAATATTTACATTACTGAACGTAGATACACTAGAAAGATGAATTATTCCAAACGAAACGTTTTAACTAGAACACGGAATAAAATATAAAATAGAAGAAGAAACAATACGAACATATAAATCCAAGCACCAAAGTCTAACCATTTCACACGAACACTTTGTTTAGGGCATTCTAAAAAACGATCTGTAAAACTTTCACAACTACAACAATCATCAGATTCGTCGTTATTTCCGTTTTCTCGAACAGTTTTACAATGACCATATACACTGATATCATTATAACGAACAATTGTTTTGGCTACATCATAACGAAATGCGTTATTTAACAATGTTTCCATAGTTTTGTAATCCTTTCCGTCAATATTCGTAGGTATTTTTTCTATTTTTGGTTTAATAAACGCCGATAACAAATTGAAAACTTTCTTTTCCACTATAATACAAATTTGCTTAGAGGGAATGCTTGGAAGTGTATTTAACTTATGTGTATTGTTTTGATTGGTCTTAATTAACTGAATGAAAGCATCAAAGAATTTTTTAGGGGAAATGGGTTTGTCTAATTTTTCTTGTTCTCCCTTACATAAATCGTTTCGTTTTGCGTCGCTACTTCCTTGATCAGGTATTTGATGTTTCTTCCATATTTCTTCAACACATTTATAGGGAACTCTACGATAATTATTTTCATCTTCCCCACATTGAAACGTTGTATTGAGTAATTGTTTCAATATGTCATAAATACTGAGATTTTTATTATCGTCCAGATATTTTAAAGTGTCTTTTTTGAGTTGTATTTCAATACCGGCAGCTTTCGCGTCATCAGACCTCTTTTGTTGTTCAGATATATTACTTTGTACTGTATTACGCATATTATTTGCGGCACTTGTTCCATGAGCAGATGCTGCATCTTGACTTTTTTGAACAGCATTTTGTGCGGATTCACTTGCTTTCTGTGCTTCTTCCTGGACTACATCCGCAGTTGCTTTTGCTTGTTCATCCAGAACAATTTGTTGTTGTTGGGCCGCCCCCATAAATTCATCACCTGTTTGATCACCTGATATTACCATAGTAGGCATCATTGCGGTCATCCCTTCCATACGCGAATTGGTTGTCATCCCTTCCATACGCGAATTGGTTGTCATCCCTTCGCGTATAGCTAATGGATCAATTGTTTCACGGTCTTCTTCTGTAATCCATCCAGATATATCACGTTCCTTTTTGTCGTCAGTATAAACGCTTACATTTGTGCAATATGGCATCGGTTTTTTTTCGATATTATGTAAATATCCGGTAGAAGAATATTTTGTATGTGATATGGGTTCGCCATTTGACGAATCAAACATTGCGCCACTATTAATGGATTTCATAGAAGCAAGTAAAGAATAAATGAGACCCTTATTGCCATCCTTTGCTTTTGACATAGCACTTGCGTTGATATTATCAACTAAAACAGAACGATTATGAACTTGACTATTATCATTCTTGTCTAAACATTGTGTTTGTGTATCTATAAAATAACGATTTCCGATCATTTCAGGTGAATTTTTATATACATCGGACGACCCTTTTATCAAAGCATCGGCATAGTCTCCGATCAATTCTTTACTATTCATGTCCATTTCTCTTGGAGTTTTATATAATTCACCATAATTTACAAAATGAATATCCAAATTATTGTATACATTATAATCTTTATTTGCCATAAATGAAGTGATATATATTGGATATATATCTTTTTTTGTTAAAAATGTGAAAAAAATATTTAACTATAATATAATATGGAAAAGGAAGAAAATAATCATTCGTTGTCGTTACTCGAATTTTGGAATAGTGAAAAAAAAAATAACAATGTAACATTTCTCGAATGTATCCAGGAATCTTTAGACATGAATGTTGTATATATGAATCAATTTGATTGGGAAAAATATTACAACACTTATCCCGATATTCAAGGTGAGCATAATGAATTAAATGCTTATAAACATTGGATTGAATTAGGAAAAATAGAGAATCGTTGTGCAGGAAAAAAACACTCTCAAGAAGCGTTCGAACAATTTGAATATGAATCATATGCTAAATTAAATCCTGATTTACAGGACTTTAATGAAATAGAATTATACAATCATTGGATTCATCATGGTATAGACGAAAAACGATTGGTAAATGAAGTGGAAGATTTTAAAAATCATACAAATATGGTGGAAAAAATAACTGTAAAAGAAGAAATAACTATTTTTAAGGACCAAGACACAAATACCCAATGGAAAAGAATATTACAATCTTCTTTAGAAGAATTACAATGGAAAGATTATTTAACTCGTTACACGGACTTAGTAGAAAGTGGTTTAAAAACACAAAGTCAAACCGTTATCCATTGGTTATGCTTTGGAAAAGACGAAGGGCGCGTTGGTAACAAACCTAGATTAACCAATTCGTCATGCAATCATTTACAAACACTTGTTGAAAAAAAGGACAAAGAAGAAAAAGAGGAGTCCATAGAAACCAAGAAAAAAATGACAAATGATTCCTTAAAAAATATGCCTATGTTTATTATTAATTTAGGTGAGAGAATTGACAAAAAAATAGAGATGAAGCATCAATTGAAAAAGATAAGTTCTCAAAAATATCATATTTACCGAGGATTCGACAAAAATGACCATCAAGTGAAAAGCGAATATGAACGATATCAACGTCAATATGGAAGAGGTAAAAACAAAACAACATTTTATAAAAGTCCAACAAAGTGTAAGATCATTAATTCAATTGGAGCAGTCGGTTTAATCAAATCTACGATTGAACTATTCAAAGATATTGAAAATATGGGATTAGATTATGTCATTATTTGTGAAGATGACGTGTGTTTTCATAAATCATTTCCTTATATGCTAAAACCGGTTAAGTGTGTTATGAAAAACTATGATTTATTATATATTGGTTACAATAATTACAACGCAGAAATAAATGATTTACTGCGAAATGATTCTACCAATATAACGTTCTCTATACCAAGTGATCGTTCATTTCATCCATTTTATGGAACATTTGGGTATATTTGTGATTCAAAATTCCGCAAAAATATTATAGCAAAAGGTGTCAAATGGTTCATTAATAATAACGCAACCATAGATTATGGGTTTAATATTATGACATGGGAAAATGAAATAAATGCCGGGGTAATAAGTGGAGAACAACTTGTATATCCACGAATTGATGATGTAGATTCTATCCATGGAATGCGTAAAGATATGGAATCATTCTACCAAACGCGAAGAATTGAAATTATGAATTATTGGAAACCCATAAAAGAAGTGAATAAATTTGTATTTATTGTTCCGAGTTATAATAATGAATTATGGATTGAAAAAAATATATTGTCTATGCTAGATCAAAGATACTCCCATTGGAGAATGATTTATATAAACGATTGTTCTACTGATTCCACTCACGACAAATTTCAAGAATTAACAGAAAAATACAGCGATAAAATTACCTATATTCAAAATAACGTAAAATATGGGCAAGCATATAACCGATATAGTGCGTATAATATGTGCGATGATGACGAATTTTGTATTATGTTGGATGGAGATGATTGGTTGGCAAGTAAATATGTATTGTCTTATTTGAATGTATTTATACATGACCAAAATGTGGATATGACCTATGGAACGTGTGCCCAATATGTGAATGGTAAAGAAGAAGACTTGACATGGGTGCCTGAAGATTATTCACAAGATGTTATCAATAATAAATCTTATCGCAAAGATAAATGGCGTGCCATGCATTTGCGAGTAATGAAAGCAAAATATTTGAAACAAATTAGTCCGTTAGATTTCATTATGGATAATAACGAATTTATTGTTTGTACAACAGATATGGTGGAAAGTTATCCGTGTTTGGAAATGTGTAAAGGACGTCATAAAAAAATTAACGATATTTTGATGGTTTATAATCGTGATAATTCGCTTATGTATCCAACTTCTTTTTATCACAAAGATTCGAAACAAAATCTCAAAGATATTATTTTGAAGAAAGTATTGTCCATTTCTTCATATCAGAATGTAATCCAAAATAAAAAGGTTGTTATTGTAGATATTGAAAACCAACATTATAAAGACATGATTCAGCATTATAAAGATAATTTTGTTCGTACAACTGATTTGTTTTTAGTTAGAAATAGTTTATTACATCATTATGTAAATAAATTGAATAAATATGATGAAATTTTGTATATTTCGGAAAAAGATATTGAAATAATTCAAGAAACACAAGAGAATCATGATGAACCTCATGATGAACCTCAAGAAGAAGAACAAGATGAAAACATAGAAGAAACCGAGATTGTATCAAACGTTGTTTTCAATAAACCTACTACACCAGTTATTATCAAAATACCAAAGCGTCGTAGAAAAGAGAAATCGCAAAAGGAAAGTGAGAAATCATTAGAAGCCATTATATAGACGATTATGTGTTTTATTCTATAGACAATATATTCATAAAATATATTGTTTATAACTATTTATTTTCCGGTGGAACCAAATCCGCCTTCATTTCGAAGGGTTGTTTCGAAAAAATCGACATCTACGAGTTGAATAATAATGGGACGCAAGTCGGGGGAACAAATTTGTAATAGACGAGTATATTTTTCAACTACAAATGGTTGAGGACTTCCTGAAATATTACGAAACGCACCGATAATATTTCCACGATATCCACTGTCAATAATACCGGTTTGGTTGGCTAACATAAGAGGTGTTTTAGACATACTCGATCGAGGATACAAATAATACCCCGTTGGTTTCCATGACTTTGAATCGTGATTAAATATACGCATTTCACATTGAATCTTCATGGAGACAAATTGAGAATTTAGTGTGGAAAGAACTGTTTGTTCTGGAAAATAAAGATCGACTCCTGAGTTCGGAAAAGGATCATCACATACTTGTTTGTTATGCGTTTTAGCAAGGAGTGTGTATTTGTCTAGCAATTCATTATTTTCTTTATTTACAGCAATATATAATACAGCATGAGAAGTTAAAACCATAATTATAAAGGAGTATAAAAATATCTGTTTATATGTTTTTTCAATATTTTATAGTTCGATATTATATGACGGAACTTACATCCATATTTATCATTCATTCCAAAGAACGTATTGACAAAAAATTGGCATTAGAACACCAATTTAAGAAAATCAATCACGATAATTATCATGTTTATGAAATTAACAATATGAATATAGATAGTCATTTCCAACAATATAAGGAGCAACATAAAAATCATCAGAAAATTCAAACTCTAAATGAAGTATCCTATTTAAAAAATACAATTGAGTTATATGATTTTATAGAAAGAAAAAAACTGGACTATGTGATTGTTTGCAATGATGATATTTGTTTCAATGATTGTTTTTATGATCATTTGAACAAGATTACCCAACGTGTCGAAGTTGATTTTGTATCCATATTAAACGAATTTAGTAATACGTGTAAAACAACAACTTATATATGTAATAGTCATTTCCGTAAAAATGTTATCAAAAATGGATTGAAATGGTTTTTACATAACAATCTTACATTTGAAAATGGATTAAATAAACTAATAAATGATCAAATTATCAAAAGCAACTATGTAACGGAAGATGTATCTACATCAAACATGGATCAAAACAAAGGGTTTGTGGATTATGGGGAAAAAAACAAACATTTTGTGTTTATTGTACCGAGTTATAATAATGAAAAATGGATTGAACGTAATATTTCGTCTATTATAAACCAGAATTATCCATTTTGGAAAATGATTTATATAAACGATTGTTCAAACGATAAAACTGATGAAAAGTTTCATTTACTTACTAAAGACAATAGAGATAAAATATTGTACATCAAAAATACTGTAAAATATGGACAAGCATACAATCGCTATAGTGCGTATCATATGTGTAATGATAATGAAATATGCGTCATGTTGGATGGTGATGATTGGTTATGTAGTAATTATGTTTTAGATTATGTGAATATATTTATGAATATATATGACGTGGATATTACATATGGAACCTTTCGACAATTTTCAAATAATAAAATTGGATCACTAGGTTGGAACCCAAAGGATTATTCGTTGAAAACAATAACAAATAAATCATACAGGAAAGATGTTTGGAGAGCAACGCATTTGCGTGTATTAAAAGCAGAATATTTAAAACAAATCCAACCATTCGATTTTATAATGGAAAACAAAGAGTTTATTATTTCTTCAACAGATATGGTAGAAAGTTTTGCTTGTTTAGAATTGTCAAATGGGAAACACAAAAAAATAGAAGAATGTTTAGTTATTTATAATAAAGATAATTCGTTGTTGTATCCATCATCATATTTTAATAAAGAATTAAAACAGTTAAAAAAAGACACACAGAAAGAAATTTGTAATAGATCACATTACAATAAACAAAACACCATTCTAAAGGATCGTTTAGTTGTTATTTATATTGATAACGCAAATTATAAAGAAGAATTGCAACATTATAAAGAGAATATGATGAGTAATTTTGATTTATTTTTATCGCAAAGTAATTTAATACATCACTACGAGAATAAAGTGAATAAATATAAGCAAGTTATCTACAGTCCAATAAGACAATGATTTCATTTGTTTTGTAATAAATGTAATTGAAATATATATTCTCATGAAAAATGAGTTATTGATAATAATGTATATGGAAAATAATTATAATATAGTTGATAATCGAATACAAATGTTTTTTGGTCAAACTATATCAAATTGGAATTTGCTCATTTTATGCGATAACCCATATTTAAAAAATGACTATGTGAAAATAAAAAAGAAATATGATATTAATAGAAACATCATTTTCCAAGAAAATGAAAAGTGGAATCAAGGAAACAGTTATAATATAGGTATTCGTTTTTTTTTACAACACGATTATCGTTATTTGGCAATTTTGAATGATTGTGATAAATATTATCCCGACTTTCTAAATATATTATGGAATGAACAAAAGATGTTCTCCTATGGAAATTATCATCAAAGAAAAGAAAGTAATAAACCCATACTCCGTTATAAAGACGTGAAAGATTTTATATGTAACTATCATGGTTTATGTAATACTATGTGGTCAAAAGAAGCCATCCAGATCATCGGATTATTTGACGAAAAGAAAGAATACGCATCTTTATTTGATTATTATATTCGGTCTTTTTATCATTTTAATGAAAAACAGATAGGATATATAGAACAACTGACCCATATGTGTATATGTGAATTCAATGAACCAAAGAAAAAGGAACGAGAAAATACAAAACAATTGAAAGAATTATGTCAAAAACTTGATAATCAAGATTTTATGGAACAATTGAAACAAATAATATTACAAAAACCAAATTATCAATATTCGGTAGTTAAAAATGAAAAACAAAAGAAAATTCGAGGAGTATTAAGTAAAAAATTGTATTACAAATTAACTTTATATGATGGTTGCATGATTCAATTATTACGAAATGGTCTAGAACAATGTATAATAAAATACAACAATTCCGTAGTTTCAATCAATCATATTATACGAAACGTAAATAGTTGTATTTTCACTATATGGAAGCATGAAAATGATTATGAATTATGTATAAATCATGAATTCGTTCTAAAAATCAATAATTACGATGATATTAAATTGACCTCTAGCAATCGTTCTTATTATAATTTATCGATTAATTATCCACTTTCATTATGCAATTTTTCAGAAGAGAATTACACCAATTGGAAATATTTATTGACCACGTTTCAACATGTTCATTCGACATATCAAATAAATATTCAACATGTAGATCCACTAATCCAAGATTTAGAAATAATAGAACATCTTGATCAAGATATATTGGAATATCCATGTAATTACATATTTGTCAAAAGTCATCCTAAAACCCTCTTCAATTTGGGATATTGTCGAAATTTATACAAATATGTTTCATGGTCAGACAATATATTGTTTTCGGATATTGATATTATTGTTCCCAATATAGTCTTTCAAGAAATATATCTGAAAACGCGTCAAGGGTACGATGTAGTAAAACCATATAACAATCAATTAATTTACACCACAATAGAGGAAAAAAATGATTGGATCAATAATTATTCATTTAATGATGAAAGTTATGAACGTTTTGTCGAGAACCTCGTACAAAAACAGTCGTTCTTTTCTTTGTCCGGGGGTATAGTGTTAATAAAAAAACATATTTTGGAAACAGTTGGCGGATATAATGAATTAAATGGATATGGATACGAAGACAGAATGATGGATGTTCATTTACTGAATCTACCAAATATAAAAATATTCAAATTAAATTATAAACTCTTTCATTTATATCATAGACCAAACAAGCATAAAAAAAAACAAATATGTATTGAATATAACAAAACATATTATAATTGTTTACTTTATGGTAAAGACTATGATTTACATGATCAGTGTTGCCATAATACAGATATGTTGAGTAAAATTGAGGAATTTCATCGAATACACAATGGCAATTTAAAACTATTTGAAAATATAAACAAATATCATATGTTATGTCCTACATTAAAACATTTTTCATTTATTTATGAATAAGACGACAATATCATAATTTGTGTTAATGATTCGTCCATCTTTATTTTCCGTTGTATATGTTCGTCTTGAATAAATTTTTTAAAGAATTTCCATTGTTTTTCTTGATCATGAATAGAATATTTATTCATGTAAGAAAGCACTAATTCACTACTGTTTTCTTCATTGGTTTCTTTCCCGGCAATTTTATTTCGATAATTACTAATATAACCATCTTTAAAGAAAGTAAATCCTTTTATATAAACCTCCTTGGCATCACTTGATAAAACGTCTAAAATTGCTAAGAGTCCCGTATTAATACGAGTATTTGCTTGGTTGTCCCATTTTATATATTTATCCATATTTATCATACCAAAAGGGATATTGGTTTGATTATTTAAATGAAATATTACGTAAAAATTTACTCGTTTTATACCGTGAAAAATATGATCACGTGTATTTGACATATGATGACCAAACATAATCGGATCTATAATTAAATTTAAATTTTGTTCTTTTGCATGTTTTATATTCATTATACCACCACATTCTTCGCTTGGATTCATACAATTGTATAAAATATCTGTACGTTTTCCAATATATTTGTTTAAATCCTGATCGTGACGCCATTGTTTATTAATACGAACAATCAAGTCATAATTTTCTTCAATGTAGTCTCCATTTTCTTCGTTGTAAATAGATGGCGATGGTCCAATAATAGCAACCTTTTTTCCTCGAAATATATCTTCGTAGTTTTTCACGGAAAGTTCGTTCATTTCATGAACAAAGTCGAGTTTTTCTTGGACATTTATAGTATGAAGATGTTTGGATAGTTTATGTATAGGATAACTGTTGTATAGTTTATGTAAGTTCGGATATTTCAACAATATGGTTTCCATATATATATATAATGATAATAATGATATTTTTACAATTATTATCAACAGTCTTTTTTATCATTTCCTATGTCTATTTTTTCAAAATAGGGTATCTTAGATACGGCAGAACCGTTGTATATTTGTACATCATCTGGGCAATATTTATGGATATTTTCCCATGATCCCATTTGAAATTTATCTGTACCTGGTAAATTAAATTTATCACCTTTTTGTTGATAATTGTCAAACCAATAATTAGGATTATGTTCAATATTTTTTGTTAACATGATGCGATTGTTCCGTTTTTTGTCATAATGTTCTACTCCATCTACTTCTTCTACATAATTACAATCACAACCAAGAAGAACTATATTTTTATAACCTAACATAATACCAATTTGAACAGCATTTGCTCCTGACGATCCGGGATTATAATATTCGTTAAATGATGATGAAATTCCATTATATTCATGCACATGTATATGGTGAAATGAAAACTGTGTAAATTTATCATGTTCATATACTTCTTTTTTAAAAAATTTTTGTTTTTTTTCAGGATTTCCTATGAAAAAAAATTGTTGAATTGAATTGTTTTCTAATACAATATTTTCAAATGCTTCTTTATGACTTTCATTCACTACATAATCAAAACAACCAAAATAAGTTGGATAAAACTTGTATTTTTCATACGCACGATATGCTGCATTTAATCCGAATGTATGATTGTCTCGTAACACTTGTAATTTTTCGGGATCATTCATAATAGTTCCCAATGACGGACCATTACCCATAATAAATAATGTTTTTGTGTTGTCTATAGTCATATATAAATTCTGTATATTATATAATATACAGAATTTATATACGTAATATGACAGAATATGATAAATTATATTACAAATTGTTAATGTATGCTGGTTGTAAAATAAAAATAATGTTAAACGAACATACAGTGTTTTATTATGAATTAGATAGAAAAACAACATCTGTTGATATTATTACAATATGGAAAAAAAAAGATCAATATCATGTATTTATTAATGATCATCATGTTGATGTAATAAATGACTATGATAATATTGTCTTATATACAACAAATAAAGAAAAATATGAAATGTCTATAAATTATGCGTTATCAATAAATGGATTTACCAAAAGTCATTTTGAAAATTGGAATTACATAACATCTACATTTTCCACTCTAAATGAAAAATATCAAATAAATATCCAACATTTAGATTCATTACAAACAACTAATATAGAAAATATAAAAGTACTTGATAGTAAAATATTAGAGTTGAACTGTAATTATATCTTTGTTGATAAATTACCGCAATGTCATTTCAATTTGGGTTATTGTCGAAATTTATATAAATATTTATCTTGGAGCAACAATATATTATTTTCTGATGTAGATATTTATATACCAAAAAACGTGTTGGAAGAAATGTCTGAAAAAATAAAACAAGGTTACCATATTGTAAAACCTTACAAAACTGTTATTTACTCTACACCAGAACAGAAAATGCGTTATTTACAAGATATAAACATAGATAATAATTTTCACAATTTTGTTTCCAACATGAAAAACGAATCAACCAAAAAATTGTTTTCTATATCAGGTGGATTAGTTTTATTTACTCGTGATATATTAACAAAAATAGGAGGTTTCACTGAAATAAACGGTTACGGGTTTGAAGATAGATTTATGGATATTCATTTACAAAATTATGAAAATATACGTATTTATCAATTTGAATATACTTTATTACATTTATATCACGATAACGCAGTTAATAAAGTTATGCCAAAAAACGTATTAGAATATAATTCAAGATATTATAATTGTTTCCATCATCCAGACAATACACGTACTATTCACGATCATTGTAATCACCATACACAATATTTATCGAAATTGGAAAAATTTCATCAAAAACATAATGGTCAATTAAATTTGTTTAAAACCGCAATAGATATTTTTCGATATCCTACATTAAAAATACTTCCTTTTTAGACTATTGAGGGTGGTATAATTCTACTTAAAATAAGAAGACAACTTGTGAAAAATCCATTCTGAACCTTCATATGACAAATGCATATTATCAACTGTATATTTTTTTATTTCTTCATCAGTCCATTCTAATAAATCTATCATATGTGTAAATTGGTTCTGCGTTTGTTTTGCGTATTTGTTAATAATATGAATATTTTTTGGTCTTCCTAGTTTATTTTTTAATAAATAGTTGCCTTCCCAATTTGGTACAATAGAATTTGAGTTAATGTAGATTAATTTTGAATCTAATTTTTTTAAATAAGGTATAATAATATCTTGGTTTATATCTAAAGAAATTAAACTTCGTGTATCTTCACCATCATAATATACGTTATGTGTAGTGTCTAAATGTTTTTGTAATAGTTCAGATGGAATAAATTGTGTCATGAAATCTTGTTTGTTGTTAATGATTCTTCCGTTTGTTCGTTTTACATCAATTAAACGTTCGAATGTAATTTCTGAAAATTTTTCCGGTTGATAACAGGTTGCAAAATTTGATAATGGACGAGGAGAAAATTCGACTACACCTGTAAATAATATTATTTTATCGTAGGAATCAACATCAATGATTTTTTTCTCAATAATTTCGATAAAATCTAGTGTAGATGTCCAAGAAAATGGACAGCACATTTTATCGACAATAAACCCTTTATTTTGTAAAAACACTGATATTTTATCTGTAAAAATAAGTTGATTCGGAAAAGATGCTTTATGCTCACCGCGACTGTCTGTGAAAATTAAAATTTTTGTCATTTTATAAAATATTGAATGACAAAAATATTCAAAAAATAAATCATCAAATATAACATGATTATCCACTATTACTAAAATATTTACTCATAAAACCTGCCAAAAAGAATAAACCTGGAACCAATATAGATATCAATTTGGGTGAAATTTTCGAAATAGATGGTTTGACAGTTTCTTTTTTAGACTCTTCATGTCCCTTTTTTCCAGTTAAATAGTTTGTCATTGTTTCAATCGCAATATGACTTGTTTTATCAACTCCTTCAATCGTATTGGAACCATTGTGTGTTCCAAAGATATTTTGAGGAAATTTGCGTAAAGGATTTTCAGGTCCAAGAGGTTCTACTTCAAATACATCGAATGCCACACTATCAATAAAACTGCTTTCTAATAATTCTACTACGTCTTTTTCACACACAACCGGTCCGCGCGCTACATTAATAATACGAACACCTTTTTTCGCATTTAGAATCACTTTTTTATTGATTAAATGATGTGTGTGTTTTGTTAATGCACATGTAACAAATATATAATCACAGTCTTTAGACGCTTCATCGATTGTTGTAATATGCGCTTTATGTAATCCTTTGTCTACTTTGAGTTCCGGATTATACACACATTCAATGGTTCCATTTTCTAATTGTTTAAAACCGGGATCAGACACATGTACATCTAAGTTGAAAGCAAGTAGTTTTCGAGCACTACTTCTTCCAATATCACCAAACCCAATCAAACACACTTTCTTCCCTGTTAAAGATGTTCCGCAAGGTTTGTTCCATTGACCTTTTTTCACACCTACATCGATTTCAAATAATTTTCTAGAAAGTCCAAGAAGGAATCCCATACCCACATCGGATACTTCTTCACCAAAAACACCTGGGATATTAGTAATTGGAATATTCAGGTCTTTACACGCTTCAAAATCCACATTATCAACACCCACACCCCATTTCACGGCAGCTTTTAAGTTTCCTTTTATGCCGGCTTCAAATACTTTCCGTGTAGCGGGGTCATCGCCAATAATCCAACCGTCATATTGAGGTACCAATTCAATTAGTTCTTCTTCAGTCATAATTTGTGTAACAGGAGCACAAAATATATCTAAACCGTTGTCTAGTGCGATTTGTTTATAACGATCAAATTGTTTCAGCATAGGAGGACATGTTAATAAAATTTTAAACATTATATATTGTGCTAAGACAATATATAATACAAAAAAAACTAATAAGACTTGTTAATTGCGTCGTTTTGTTGGTAATAAATAATGGATTTATAGGCACCATGTTCTTCGTAAAACCATTTTGTAAAATCTGATATAGTTCGTTTTTCTTGGACAATGTTTTTTTGAAAGTTCAATTTACTTTTATGTTCTCGTTCGCATCTTTCTTTTAACACATCTTCTTCTATTTCATTATTTGGCGTTTCTATAAAATGAATGTTTAATTGGTCTTGAAATAAAATAGAGTTAAAATAATTAAAAATAACTTTTGCTCGTGACATATGAAATTCAGATGTAATTAATACAAATTCTGTTATGTTTAATGGTTGAATATAATTTAAATAGGCGTAATAACCATTGGCAATTGTATCATACGACGACCATTCACGATATATATTTTTGGATTCTATATTACCTTCCTGTGTCAAATATAAAGCACACGAACTCGATTCATGAATGACATAATTCGATTCATTTAATATAGGCGGTTTATGATATGTTCCACCACCCATAACAATAATTTTACATGGTTGATATTCGATTATTTCGTTATACATTTCAATTGCTTTATCCAAACGCAGTTTAACAAAATTATGGGGTTCGCCATCTTCTTGGAGTCCTCCTGCCAAGACAAATATATATTTTATTTTGTCATTGTCATATAGTTTATAATTCGAACGATGTTTGGGTATGATATCTTTCTTCTCCCAACCATCGAGATGCAATTCTCCGAAATAATACTCCATTGTAATTTATCTTCATATTAAAAAAAACACCCATATTTTCACTATTTATTAATATTTTTGTAATTATATTAATACCATACATTTTATATAATGAGAAAGTGTATTATCATTCCTATCAAACATTCTTCTAGTCGTGTTCCTGGTAAAAATTATCGTGATTTTAATGGCGAACCTTTGATGAAAATTGTATTAAGCACCATTGTTCAATCCAAATCTTTGGATACTATTGTCATTGATACAAATAGTGATACTGTAAAAAATATTCTTAAAGACTATCATGATGAGCGAATTATTATCTATGATCGCCCGGAACATTTATGGGACGGCAATACGCCCACCAATGTATTATTAGAAAATGTCATCCAAGACTTGAATTTAGATCATGAAATCATTTTACAAACGCATGTTACAAACCCATTATTGACTTTAGATACTATTGATCAATGTATTGCACAATTCGTAGAAAAAGAAAAAGATGGATACGATAGTCTTTTCACAGTAAAACAACTACAAACACGCTTATATACAATGGAAAATGAAAAAGTGAACGCTCTAAATCATAATCCCAATGAATTGCTACCTACGCAAGATTTAGAACCATTGTACGAAGAAAATTCCTGTTTGTATATTTTTAAACGTGAAGTGTTGTTTCAAAAACATCACCGTATTGGGTACAAACCATTCATGTTTGTCATGGATGATATTGAATCCAGTGATATTGATACGGAAACTGATTTTATATTAGCCGAAACACTGCACAAAGAATTGGTGCTAAATAAAGGTTCAATCGATCGCGTTGTGTTGGTAACAGGTGCTTCACGTGGTATTGGTTTGGAAATCTGTAAAAAATTTCATAAACAGAAATGGACAGTAGTGGGTGTGGCGCGATCAAATGATTTTAGTCATCCTTCGATTGATACATATATTTCGAAAGATTTGACTTCTCCTAATTCAGCAAAAGAAATTATGGACATTGTCCAAGAAAAATATGGTAAATTAGATTGTATTGTCAATAATGCGGCTCTTCAAATATGTAAACCTGTTTGGGAAATGGAAGATGACGAATGGTCAAAAACTTTCGATTGTAATGTGAAAAACGTCTATTTGTTTGTAAAACATGGTTTGTCTATGTTGAAAGAATCCAAAGGAAATATTATTACAATTGGTTCAGTTCACAGTGTCGTTACCTCGAATGAAATTGCGGCGTATGCGACAACAAAGGCAGCTCTTGCTGGATTAACACGTAATTTAGCCATTGAATTAGGACAATTTGGTATTCGCGTGAATTGTATTTGCCCAGGTGCGGTAGATACACCTATGTTACGTGATGGTTTAAAACGCGGTCACGCTGGAAATGGAACATCCGATGAATTGGTTGAATCATTAGGAAAATCTCATTTGCTAGGAAAAGTAGGACAACCTGATGAAATTGCCAATTTTGTTTTGTTTGTTGCCGACGACAATAATGGGCGTTTTATCAATGGTGCTAATTTGCTTATTGACGGTGGTGCGTGTGTTAAATTATCTACTGAATAAGGACATAATTTAGTATATATATATATATATATATATATGACGGATAAAATTAAAACATCAGAACTGCCTGATATTTTTAACATATTAAATATGGAAGAAACTGAAAGTGAATCAACTATAGTAGATCTTTCTGACTTAGAGAATAATATTATAAATATGGAAGAAACTGAAAGTGAATCAACTATAGTAGATCTTTCTGACTTAGAGAATAATATTATAAATATGGAAGAAACTGAAAATGAAATGGCATCTGTTGTAACATTGATTAAATTAGATAATATTAAAGATATGTTAATGAATAAATATTCGACTATAATGAATATTAACACAAAAAACATACACATATACGGCTGTTCACATTCCAAGTGTTTCATTCGAGATGAAATTCAATTGGGTAATTTTTCAATTGTAAATTGTTTTAAAAGTGGTGCGTCAATGAGTGGAATAACAAAGGATATTTCAAAATTATTATATGGTACAATTGTTAAAAACAATATATCAGCAAACAAAAATGATTATCATGTATTTAAATTAGGTCAAGTAGATGTGGAATATGTGTTTTTATATAAAAAATACGTAAAGAAAACAAATATTAATAAGAAAGACTTTTTTTTCGAATTAATAAATAATTTTATTAAATATGTGAATAAATACATTGATGAGGGAATACATATATTAATTTGCGGTTCCAATTTACCAAATCCTTATAATTGGGAACAAAATCCAAAGACAGTTTTAGAAATGGATGAATTACCTGATGGAGTATGTTACGAAACAATGGTGGATGATATTATACATTTTAATTCAATATTAGAAATGTTTTGTAAAAAATATCATATTCCTTATTTTGATACAACAAATGTATGTTCTATTAAGAATTTAAACAATACAAATATCCTTCGTGATGAATTTATAGGTAAAGATCATCATTATAAAGGTGCTGAAATGAATCCAATATATGCGAAACAAATAAAAAAAGACAAATGTTATGGTGAACATACACATTTAACATTTTTAAATGAATTATTGTCAAATTTTTAAAATACAACTTGAAGATTACGTCTTTTAGTATGAATAAAAATATAATACTATTGTATAATGACTAAAATAATTTTCAATACAGTTATAATAAATACAGTAGCAAAAGTCGGTTCTGCTAATTTTTGTAAATGTAAATATTCTCAAACCGAGGATATAAGTCATGACCATAATTTATTAACATTAAAAAATACATTAAATGAAAAAAGTAATTGTTTAATAATTGTTGGGATTAGAAATCCAATTGATAGAAATTTATCATATTTATTTCAAACATACAACAAAGATATATACAATGATCTTAGAACAAATAAGAATAACTATAAAGGCGAATATTGTTATATAGAAGAAATGAATAAAGAATTATTTCCACCTTCTGAAAAAATCATAGATTTATATTTTAAACAAAAATATCATAATACTTTCAATGAATGGTTTGAAGAATTTTTAAATATAACAAAAATTAATAATTTTAACAAAGATAATGGTATAGATTTTTACAAATTTCCTAATAATAATACTATTATGATTTATACAATGGAAAAACTAAATGAAAATGAAAAATATATTAAAGAACAATTAGGGATTATAGGAAAACTAAGAAACCACAATAATTCTGAAAATAGAGATTATAATACAATATATAAGGAAGTAAAAGAAAAAATAGTTTATAAAAAAGAATATTTGGATAATTTATTAAACACGGACGTTATGCGTTTATTTTATAATGATGATGATATTAATTTGTTTTTTTCAAAATATAAAACATTATAAAGACAACATTTTTAATGTTCAAATATTTAATTTACCATTATACAAATATAGGTTCTTCAACCCCTTTTTGCTCGCTATGTAAAATATATATTTTTCCATCGTCTTTGCTATTATGATAAGCAGAACTTACGAACATTTTGTTCATATGTTCTCCACCAAAACAACAACATGTAGTATATTTACACGGAAGGTCAATATGATCCACTTTTTTTTGTTTTTGAAAAACATCAATACCATATCCTTCCCATAAACAGCTATAATATTGGTCATTTGCGTCGAATGTAGCGCCATCTGGACAACAATTTTTATAAGTGTGTAGTGGCACAGAATATTCGTTAAAAATGGTTTTCTTAAAAGAATCCGCATAATACATTTGGTTTTCACTATTGAAAGCAATACCATTCGAAATACCAATGGAAGGAATCACTTCTTCCAAACATTGGTTTTGGTATTTGTAAATGGATCCTATGGGATGTTTAGGGTCGTTCTTACACATGGAACCAATATACAAAACACCATTTTTCGAACACTTTCCATCATTTAGACGGACATTGGAATCGTCAATTTTTGATAAATAATGATAATAGTTCATACGATAATCATATATTCCAATACCGTCTTCTAAAGCAACCATCATTTTGCTTTCATCAATAAGTGCTAAACATGTGGGTTTCTTGTCCATTTTATGTTCTATTATCCCCATTTCATCATGGTATTGTTTTATTTTGTAACCGTCAATATCGACCCAATATAAGGTTTGATTCATAGCATTCCATAAAGGACTTTCCCCTAATTTGTTTTCCGTTTCAATAAAATTCATGATATATCATAATCATATATAAAATGACTTACTTACATCAACATTTTCATATATACATTCAATTATCTGAAAATATAAAATACGAAAAAATAGTTCAATATGTTGAACGACTTTATTATTCGAATTACACAATCTATTTAGTGACAATAAACCCTATTTCTATTATTCATCCGTATATTCGTGTTTTACCACTTCAGCAAAATATAGAAAATACCCTATTACGACATTGTGTAAATCTCCCACCTAATGATTTGGTTATTTTCATTGAAAATGTAGAAGAAGTTATCGAGAAAACATGGTTACTTACATTAAATAATTATATCCTTACTAAAAAACCAACCTTCTTGTTATGCACATCTAAGACTTTTGATAGTTATGTTAGTAAAGTAGGTGTTTTTCAACATATAATTGAAAACAAACTAAATGAAAATGGAACTTTAAAACAACTGTGCTCTATGTTATGTAAAGAAAACATTCATCAATGGGACATGGAAACCAATCTTTTCAGTCAAGTAACTGATATAGATATCACGTCTATAAAGGCATATAATCAAATATCAATACCTATCAAAAAAGATATCCATATTTTATTGGCAACATATGATCGTAATAAGAATATACATATTGTATTAAATATGTTGAAAACGCAAACTGTAAAAAATATACATTTGCATTTATTAGATAATAATGAAAATAAACATGTTCAAACGGAATTAGATTCCTTTATTGAACCTTTTTATAAAGATATGACTATTAGTTTGCATCGATATAATAAAAACACACATTGTTTTGGTCGAATTACTCTTATTCGTGAAATTATTAGGCAATATATGATGGATTTTATTATTATGTTTGACGATGATCAAATATATGACGAAACCTGGTTACAAGATATGATCAGTTGTGCTAAACCATTGGGTACGTTAAGTTGGTATGGGAAACTTTTCAACGAATGTGACTATTGGAAATCAACATTGACTTATATTGAAATTGATCGAAAACGAAAACGTGAAATAACAGAGTTTGCCTATTTTGGTCCTGGAGGTGCTATTTTCGATATTCAGTTATTTATGTTTAAAGAACTATATCAATACGAGAAATATTCGCAAGATATTCGCGCAATAGACGATATATGGATGAGTTTTGTTTTTAAAAAATATTTAAACATACCTTTTTATCGAAATATAACTCATTTAAAAAAAACTATAGATTGGACTAACTTCAAAAAAACAACTTGGTCCAATTTAAAAAATTCGAAAAATGAACTATTTAAAATGTTAGCAAATGATTATCAATGGGATGTTACAAAAACCTCACATGAATGTTACAATATAAACACTTTTTTTGATCGAATTTATGTATTTTGTAATGATTTTTCAAAGTTGATAAAGTTTAGGACCCATCATTTATGTTTTCAATGGGTTCCATATGATGATTATGAAAAAGATGTGAAAACTTTACTACAAAAATGCTCAAAACAACGAATATGTATATTCCATGAAGATTTTTGCTTTTCTGAATTTTATTTTTATCAAAGTCAAAAAATGGTAAAAGAATTGAAACAAGGAACTCATACAAGATGTGAATTTAATAATTTGATGAAAATTGAAAATGCGGTTTCTTATAATTCATCAAAAGGTGTTTGTATGCCGAATTAATATTTTTTGCTATTTACGATTCCTATATATATATATATATATATATATGACAAGTTTCCAATTACAATCTTCTGGTGGATATGTACAAGGAAAATACATTTTGTGCGTTTGTCCTTTGTACAATGTAAATGGTAAATTGATTATTCAACAATTTTTACAACAAGGTATTAAAAACTGGAGTCTTTTGTTAATTAATGACGGATCAAATGATGTTATCACCAGAGAATACAATTTGTTAAAAGAACAATATAACAAAGAAGGGAGAATTGTATTTTTAGAAAATAAAACCCATTTAGGCAGAGCTCATTGTATGAATATGGGTCTAGAACTGTTTCATGAAAATACGTTATTCTCTCATTTTACTTGGTTATCGTGTTGTGATCAATATTTTCCAGACTACTTGGTAACAATATTTTCGTCTTTTAGTGCAAATATTCAATTTGTTTATACAAATTTTTATGAAAAACTTGACGGAATAAAACATGCTGTTGCGAATGATTGCTCTTATGAAAGCAAAGAAGATTTTTTGAAAAACTATACTAATATTGCTTGTCCTATATGGACACGTAAAGCAGTTGATCATATTGGTAAATTTAATGGTAGTATTCAAGGATATGAAGGATATGATTATTTAAAACGAACATTTACATTGTTACAGTCAAATGAAATTTATTACAACAATACAGTAACAATGGGTTGTTTTTGTCGTCAAAGATTACAATATTTTAAAGAGGGGGATGCCATAGAGAAATTAGCAAAGGAAAAATTAGCAAAGGAAAAATTAGCAAAGGAAAAATTAGCAAAGGAAAAATTAGCAAAGGAAAAATTAGCAAAGGAAAAATTAGCAAAGGAAAAATTAGCAAAGGAAAAATTAGCAACAAATGTACTAATGTGTAGTCATTCAAATTTGGCGCACACAGCAGGAGATACAATTATGTGGTCAAATTGGGCGAATTATTTTATGAAAAACGGAAAACATGTTACTTTGATTTCAAAATACCCTATTCCAGAACATTTTTTAAAGAATTTACAAAGTAAGAAGTATGATATTATTGTTAAAAGAAATGATAATGAAATTGTAGCAGAAATGGATAAATTAGAATCGAAACACGGTTCTATCTTTATCCGCAATCATGAAATTTTGGATATGTTAAAAAATAAACCGTATTTACCAAAAATTACTTTTTATGGATTGGATGTGCACATAAATGGTTTATCAAAAATGGATAATAAATTTCAAAAAATTATTACACAAAGCGAACAATTAAAAGAGAAGTTTATTCATACCGGAATTATAGAATCCAAAATAGAAATAAAAGAACCATTGGTTTTCAAATATGATTTTAAATTGCCTGAAAGAAAGGATGATGAAATACGTTTGATTTATTGCGGTACATTACGTGACGAAGAGAACATTTTGGAAATTATAGAAGAATTCCAAAAAATTCATAAAGAAAGACCCGAAGTGGTTTTAAAAATAGTATATGGGAAAATAAATGGTAATGCTGAATTTACTCAAAAAGTGAATCATTATATTAAGCAAGGTGTAAAAGGAATTACTTTTAAACATAATTTAAGTCATAAAGATTCTTGTTATGAAATTGCAACAAGTGATATTGGTATTTGCTGGCGTAAAAATGGATGGGGTGATAACGGAGAAGTCAGTACGAAGGTGAGAGAATACGAGTTATATAATTTGCCTGTTATTAAAAATAATTTAATGCCATTATTTAATGAAAATAAAATATTATTGATGATTCCATATTGTAAAATATATAAACCTTTTATAGATGAATGTGTAGAAAGTGCGGTAACACAATATTACACAAATTTTGAAATTATAATTATTAATGATGGAGTTAAAGGTTTTGATAAAAAGTATCATAAAACTAAAATATTATACTATAAACATAAATATGGTAATGGACCAGGTGCATCCAAATATCATTTTATAAAGTATTTACAAGATAATTATAACGATTTTGATAATGAAACTATTGTTGCGATTGAAGATGGAGATGATTTTTTATTAACAAAATCAACATTTACATTAATAAATTTACATTACAATATCAATAATTCATTATTATCTTGTGGTTCACATAAAGGAAAATGGGACGATATTGTATATCATTCAAAATCATATTTGAGCGAACCAAATATTAGAAAAAATCCAAATTTTTATTTTCCTGCTGTTCGAACATTTAAAATGAAATTAGTTAATTATATAAATTTACAAGATTTTATCTATCCTGAAAAAACATTTATTCAAAAAGCAACAGATAAAGTGTTATTTCTTCGTTTAATTGAAATGTGTGGAAAGGATAGAATATCTGTTATATTTCGTAAATTAAGTTACTATCGAGAACATAGTAATTGTAGTTATAAAACTCTGGATGCAGATTATAAAAAAAGATGTATTGAATATATAGAAAATTTACCATCTACTAGTAAAATTATTAATTTTGATGATATAAAATCTGAAAATCAAAAAATATTTATAAATTTTCTGAAACAAAATAATATTACACATTGTAGAATAAGTAATTCATTATCACATTTTTCAAGATGTTTATATATTTATGGTCTATATAATTATGATGGCGAAGATAAAGAACATAAAAAAAGCAATACTTTATTTTTTGGATTATACACCGGATGGGATATAGACGCACTATGTAAACATCAAGGTCACAAATATATATTATATGGTGGAACAGATTGTAATGAAGATTTAAAAAAAAAATATGATAATGTTATAAATATTAAAAATAAACATCCAGACGCCTTTTATATATCTATAAGTGATTGTATACACAACAGATTGACACAGACATATAATATACCTACTAATAACATAACGCGGTTGGTATTTGATATGGTAGATTATAATATTTTTTATAAAAAACAAATAAATAATGATAATTCGAATATATTTATTTATGACGGCAATTCAACAACTAATGAGCAAACTTATAATAAAGACATGTGCGACGAAATAGAACAAAAGTTAAAACATAAATATACGTTCGTTAGAACGAGTAATTATGATTTTAATAAAAGAAATACATATGATAGTATGTATAATTTTTATAAACAATTTTTTATAATACTTAGATTAACACCACGAGATGGTAACTCAAATACACCAACAGAATGTCAAGTATTGGGAAAACCCATAGTTCATAATCAATCCGATTATGGATTAAAATGGAAAAATACCAATGATGTAATAAATCATATTGAAAAAATATCAAGGGAAATTGAAGACCATAATAATAATTCATTTAACATTGTTGTCAACAGTTATATCAGTGATGAAGCATATGACATTTTATCTTCAACTTATAGTAAACTCTATAATGATAATTTTAAAAATATTTATATATATATTAATTACGAAATTAATTCACATTTATTTGATAAAACTTACCGTAAATCATATATATTTGATATCAAGGATAAAAAAAGAACTCGTATAGAATTTCAGTATAATTATAATATTTTTAATATATTGGTTGGTACTATTTTCAATGACTTAAACAATTCAAAATATCAGCAATTCAAGGACTTCGAAACAAAGTATTTGAAAAAAAATCTCTCAAAAGAAACATATCAAATGAATGGTTTATATAATATGATCGTAAAAGAAATTTTCAAATATAAATCATATACTAAAGATAAATTTTCTATTATTATGCCATTATACAATGCAGAAAGTGTTATTGAAAAAACATTAGATTCTGTATACAAAGGAAATGAAAATAAAAAGGTCAATTACGAATTAATTATTGTTAATGATAAATCAACCGACAATTCACTTGATGTTATTAGTAATTACATTAAAAAAAATAACATTATAAATATAATTATAATAAATAATGAAATCAATATAGGTGCTTATAAATCTAGAAATCGTGGAATTTTTAAATCTTCGGGTGAATATTTGTTAGTATTCGATTCGGATGATTATTTACCAAACGATAGAATGATAAAAGATTTAAACTTATTAAAAAAAAATCCAAAACAGTTAGTTTTAAATACAAAAATGATGAGATATTCATTAGAAAAAGATAGTACGAATTGTGATATTTTAATTCCTATTGAACAATATAAAGATTATGAAAATGGTATATATAAAGAAATATCTGTAACGTATAAAAGAGAATTCTTTGTCAAAAATGGTTTCTTTCAAGACAATAATTTTGGTTCTGATTCAGTATTATATTACGTATACGTATTAGGCAGATTAGGTGAATACGAATTTAATAAGGTTGAGTATGTAATGTTTAACGATAGAATGGGATATGTGTCATTAAATCATAAAAAAAATAAAGTTCATTTAAGGGATAAATATGATTCCCATATAAGAAGAAAATATAAGAACTATACTCTGTTCTCAGCACTCCACAAAGTACCACATATGCATTCTATTATAAATTAGTTATTTTCTCACTATTATAATATATTATATTATAATGGTTACTATAATTTACATTGGACACGCAAGTTTTCTCTTTGAAAACGATAAACATATAATTATTACTGATCCTTGGATTACTCCAGGAACATTCGATAAATCATGGTTTCAATATCCAAGAAATGAACATATGAATGAAATAATCCTAAATAAAATTAATAATAATACAACCAAAAGTGTATTTATTTACATAAGTCACGAACATATAGATCATTTTGACCCAATTTTCTTAACTTCGATTGAAAATAGAAATATTAATATAATATTTCCAAAATTTAATCGAACTTATTTAGAACAATGGTTTAATAATTATACATGTAATAAAAAATATCTTTTATCTGACCAAGAAGAAATTATAATTGATGAATCCCTTAAATTTACTTTATTTGTTGAGGATTGTGAAATGAATAGAGATTCAGGTATATTGATCAAAATGGATGAATTTGTTTTATATAACGGAAATGATTGTAAATATCATGATATTGATTTAATTGGAAAATATGGCAGTGTTGATGTTTTATGCCAACAATTTTCAGGAGCAACATGGCACCCAATTTGTTATGATTATTCGGAGAGAGATTACAATGATGTAACTGAAAAAAAACGCGAAAGTAAGAGAAAATTAATTTTAAGATATGTTGAAAAATTAAATGTTAAGATGTATATTCCTTGTGCAGGTCCTCCTGTTTTCTTAGATCCATTATTATTTCATATATCTAAGAAACAAAACACAATTTTTCCTCGCGCAAATTGGATTAAAGATATTTTAGGCAAAGAAACGCCTAATGTAATTTGTGAAATATTTATGCCTGGAGATATTTTTAATATTAATAATCGTAAGTTTATTGAATTAAATAAAAATCGTATTGATGATTACAATATCGATGAATATTTAAAATATATAACTAAATACCAAAATGATTATAAACAATTATTTGAAGAAAGAGCAATTGAAAATGCGAAAATAAATGATGAAGAAGTTTTTTTTAAATTAGAAAAAATAATTCAGGAGAAACTTGATATTATCAAGAATATAAAATATAAGGAAATATTTCCAACGTATATAAAGCTATTTAATTTTGATAAGTATATTCGTATTAATTTTAATGAAAAAAAAATTGAAATTGTGGATAAAATATTAGAATCATATAAAGTTTATGTACTTGAAACATATGGATGGCAAATAAATAAAGTCATTACTGGACTTTTGACATGGGATCAATTTCATTTAACAGTAAGAAGTAAATTATATAGAAAACCTGATAAATTTCAAACACTATTAAATGCTTTTATTTTTCAACAAAAAGAAGATTTATCACGAACATTCGAATATATAGTTAATTTAACATCTTCAGATGAAAAAATAAAAATAAAAACACCCAATGGAGAATATTATGAGATATGTAAAAAATGTCCTCATCAAGGACAAGATTTAGAAATAGCAGAAATCGAAGATTCTCATATCGTAATATGTCCAAAACATTGTTGGAAATTTGATCTCCATAATGAAGGTAAATGTTTAACAAATGACGATACATTACAATCTAAGAAAATTCAGTTTAATCCAAATGATAAATATATATCATTAAAAACTGTTCAACGCGATATTGAATTTAATATTAACGAATATGAAACTGTCATTGATGAACAAAATAATTATGTTATAAGAATATTACTAAAATGTAAAGATGAAGATGAAATTACTCTAAATGATGAAGTACATTATATAAATTTAAAAATCGAGAATGTAATAAGACCATACACCTTTACAAATGATATTATTAATAATAAAACCACATCATTTGAAGTATATATAAAATTATATGATAATGGTAAAATGTCACAATTATTAAGAAAACAAAGTAAAAATAGTAAAGTTCATGCCACAATTGGAACCAGTACTGTTGAAAATTCTTTGATTCAAAAAAATAAACATATAAATATTCTTGCTGGCGGTACAGGTATTACCCCATTTATTCGACTTATTAAAAACAATAGTAATATAACATTTAATGTAATTTATTTTAATAATCCAGGTTGTACTGCTTTATTATCTGATTTTTTAAATGAATGTAAAAACACAAAGGTGTTTTATAAATATGGCATTGCAAAATATGATGAAATATCTGTACATTTAACGAAACCATATTTAAATTTAATATGTGGACCTCCAAGAATGATCAGTTATTATAAAGATTTGTTAGTTTCAAATGGAATTAACGAAGATAAAATTAAATGTTACGATTAATATTATATAAATAATGATTTATAATCACTACTTTTATGTAGGCATTATATAAAAAAATTTAAATGTTCACAAATGTAAAATTGATTAGTCTTTAAAAAAGTTTTTAAACGAGAAATAAAAGAAGTTTGTGTTTTTTGTTCATCAGACTCTTTTTCTACATCATTTTTTTTTCAATTTCGTCAAACCCTTCTTCTACATCATCTTCTCCCTTTAGTTTTACATTTACATTGTCTTGACGCATTTCATTACGTTCCAATACTGTACCTTCTAATACTTTACATGTAACATTTTCACGTTTCATGTGATTTAATAAAGCATTTGTGTCTTTAGGGAAGCAATAACCACCATAACTTAACATACCATCAGGTCCAGGAATATCTGTATGCATAGGATTAATCCATCCATTTTTTAACATCAATCCCTTGACAGTATTGTAATCGCATCCCATTTTCCCACATAATAAATATAATTCATTAAAAAATTGGATTTTTACAGAATAAAAACAATTTACAAAAGACTTCATGGATTCAGATTCAGTACAACTACAACGAGAAATGTCCGCATCAGGATAATTTTTTTTGTAAAATGTTTCCAATACATCTACTTGGTCATCATGAACATTTAGACTTTTACCTAAAACTATATGTTTTTGATTATGGAAATCTTCAAATGCGGTTGCTGCGGTTAAAAATTCAGGATTATGAATAAACTTTAAAGTAGAATATTTTAAAGCAAGGCCTTCGGTGGTAGTAGGTTCTACCGTACTTTTAATCACAACTAATCCCTTGTATTGATGTTTTTCAAGATCACCACACACCTCATGAATTGCTGATTTATCATATGTCATTTTATTTTCATCAAAAATAGTAGGTAATGCTAAAAAAGCAATATCTGATTCTAAACAATCTTCAAAACTATCGGTATTTTCTTTAAACTTATCGTACCCTTTTACTTGCTCACCTTTGAGTTCGAAACTCTTTTTCATAGAACCTCCAACAAATCCTAAACCGATTACACTTATCATTACTATAATAAATATGTTTATTATTCAAAACACCAAAAAAATGTTCGTTGAAAATAAAACAATATTAACGATCGTAGTGCTAATTTATTGAAGTATCTTTTATTATGTTTGTATTTTTTAGTATATCATTTAATTATATTATATAACATGAAGTATTGTATAATTACAGATGAACGAACAGGGGGGAACATGTTTTACATCAATATTTTCAGGATGTAATTTAAAGGTATGTCACGACCCTCAAACATCTTCAAAAAAAACGGTTTAATAGAGAATTTAAAGATGAAATTGATTTGCTAAAATTCGTATATGAAGCACATGATGTAGTTAAATTATGTTATGTTAGTTTTTCCATTGACCAATATATCAAAATATTAAATTATTGTATTCAACATAATATTGTTATTGTTATATTACATAGAGACGATATATATATAAACGCGCTCAATCAAAATTAGTTGCTAGTAATATTAAAGCATATAGTATATTTGATACGTCAAAAAACTATAAACCATTTAAAATTTCAATAGAATCATATAAATATAATCTAGAAAACTACAATAAACATTTTTGTTCTCATATTCAATATTTAAATGATAGTAATAAACCTTATTATTTTATTATATATGAAGAACTATATACCAATAAATCTCTAATATATGAACTATTTGATCATTTATCCTTAACTATAACAAACAAAGAACATATAGAAAAACTATTAAACATAGACTATAAAACTGATTTGAAAAATAAATTAATATTAAATCAAAATGAGTTAGATAAAATAAATACTAAAATTCAAAAACCCTCTTTCATATTAACAAAAAGTATCAATTTTAAAAAATAACACTAAATAAACATCTAGCATTTTATATCTCATTTACAATAAGATATAAATAATTTATTTGGTTTTGTTATATACTTTTTCCAATGATTGTAATGAATACACAAAACTTGCTTCGCGCATTGTACAGTTGTATTTCTTGGACAATTCGTCGATTTTATTATAACAATGTCCCATTTTATAATCCAATTTATCCAACACATCTTGTTTCTCCCACTTCATAGATTGCTTGTTTTGTAACCATTCGTAATAACTCACCAACACTCCTCCTGAATTGGCTAAAATATCCGGGATTACGCGAATTCCTTTTTCTTTTAATACAAGGTCGGCTTCGCTAGTTGTTGGACCATTTGCTCCTTCCACGATCAATTGACAATCGATCTTTTTAGCGCGTTCGGCAGTAATTTGTGATTCTAACGCAGCAGGTATAATAACGTCTGCTTTCAACGCATAAAAATCGTCAATAGTTATATTTTCACATTTTGCATACCCACAAGAGGGTCCCCAAAATCCTTTGATCGATCCTTCTGTAGAAATATGATTTAATATATCATTGATGTCAATCCCTTCTTCGTGATGTACATATCCACCACTATCGCCAACAGCAATCATTTTCATACCAAAGGATTCCAATGTTAATGCCGCAAATCTTCCCACATTACCAAATCCTTGGACAATGAATGTTTTTCCTTTTAAATCAATGTTTTCTTGTTTTGCCCATTCTTTCACTGTGATGGCAACACCGCGTCCAGTTGCTTCTTCACGCCCTTCTGAACCTCCATATTCAATCGATTTTCCTGTAAATACACCTTGTTCGCGTTTCAATTTATTGTTATTGTTATATTCATCAGTCATCCAATCCATGATTTGGGAAGTTGTTCCCACGTCAGGTGCCGGAATGTCTTTATCTTCGCCAATAAATTCACATAATTGTTTTGAAAACGCACGGGAAATCAATTCCAATTCTTTTTCAGTATAATCTTGGGGTTTAATGGTTAGACCCCCCTTTCCGCCACCATATGGAATGTCTTGTAGAGCACATTTCATGGTCATCCATGTTGCTAAAGCACTTACTTCGTCCATATTTACATCCGGATGAAAGCGAAGACCACCTTTATATGGACCCAACCAATTATTGTGCTGAATGCGATATCCTTCAAACATTTCTACCTTGTTATCTAATGTTACAGGAACCGAAAACAAGATTTTGTTTTTTGGTTGTAATATATGCTTTTCAAAATTGGAGTTCATTTTTCCAATTCTGACTGCGTTTTTTATTTGGTTTTGTACTGATTTGAAAATACCTACCATATATAGTGTGAAAATATATAGTTTTTTACAAAAATATTGTTATTACTGACACTATTTTTTCATATCGTTTTTCTTTTATATTATGTAAATATTGCATAGTTGTAACATTCTTGGCAATAATTATTTTCATAGAAACCATGAATTTTATATAACAAATCTTTACATTGATAACAATATTTACTATTACATAGCACACATATATAAGAAGTCTTTTCACTATAAATTCGACAATTATCACATTTCTGTAAAAACGACATGATATAAAATAACAAATGTTTGTCCATTTGTTATATTATGAGATTTTTCATTTATTCCACAGTGACTACTTTTGCCAGATTACGAGGCATATCAGGATTTAATCCTTTTGATAATGAAAGTTCGTAGGACATCAATTGAATAGGAATAATTGACAGCATATATCGATAAGTTTTGTTATAAGGAATAACAATCGTATTTTCCTTTGTTTCATCTTGTTTATCGGTGATTAAAATGATTTTCGCATGACGAGATTGAATTTCTTCATAAGCGTTCATGGATTTGCTATAAAATTCGTCATCTGGAGCAACTAAAATAACTGGGAAATCTTCATCTAAAAGAGCAAATGGTCCATGTTTTAAACTACTTGTACTATATCCTTCGGCATGAATATAAGATATTTCCTTTATTTTTAATGCACCTTCGCGAGCAATACTTTCACCTTGTCCTTTTCCCAATAGAAAACATGAGGAACGGTTTTCAAAGAAAGGAATCATGGATTGAACAATAGGTTCGCATTGTTCAATGGTTTCTTTAATATCCATATGTAAATTGCGCAAATCTTTGATCATTTTCTTGCGTTTTAAAGTGTGTTTTGATTTTACTTGCGCAAACCAAATTGCCATCATTGACAAAATTATTATTTGTGATGTGAACGCTTTTGTGCTGGCAACTGCTACTTCACGACCAGCGTTCAAATAACAACCACAATGTACTTCACGTGCAATTAAGGAATCCACCACATTGACTACACCAATCATAAACAGTTCATTGTCTTGCGCAATGTTAATACATCGGTGTAAATCTTTGGTTTCACCTGATTGTGACAATAATATCAAAGCAGTTTTCCCAATTTTTGGAATATCTTGAGCAGAAAACTCCGCACCATCGAACAATTGTACGCTATTCATTTCCGCAAGTTCTTTGAAAAAATGGAGACCTACCATACCCGCATGATACGATGTTCCACAACCTAACAATATCAAATTGTCAATTTCCTTTAATTCCTTCTCTTTTTCATATAATCCGCCCATTTTCACTTCACCATCAGAAATTAATCTTCCTCCCAAACTGACAGCACGTAATGAAGCATCAAATTGCTCATTGATTTCTTTTATTGTCCAATGAGGATAAGGATCAGGAGTTAAAGCATTATTATTTTCAAGCGCTTCTTTTGTTTCATAATTGTCTTTGGTCTCAATAGTTACTTTTTCGTCTTTATATGTAAGTACGCAAATATCATGATTGTTTAATACAATGTACTTTTGAAACAAATTGCAAAACCCACTTTGCTCGCTGGTAATCATTGCCATATTTTCTTCAATGCCTACTAGCAATGGACTTCCGTGACGTGTGCAATAAATTTTATTGGGTTCATCTGTGTAAACAATACCTAGACCCCATGTTCCTTTCAATTGTTCGGTTGTTTTTTTGAGTGCTTCATATACATTTTGAATTTCTTCAAAATGATAGGCTAGCAAATTAACTACCACTTCTGTATCTGTTTGCGATTTGTTAATAATACCTTTTCCTGCCAAAAAGGTTTTGATTTCTTGGAAATTTTCAATAATACCATTGTGAACTAACGAAAATTTATTATTATGAGACATATGAGGATGTGAATTAATATCGGTTTTTGCTCCATGGGTGGCCCATCGTGTATGTCCAATACCAACATTTCCTTCACAAGAATATTCTTTTAATTTATCTAAAGCACTCGAATTGTTTGAGGAAGCATATTTATGCGTTTTGAGTTTGTTCTTTTCGAACACACAAATGCCAGCAGAATCATACCCACGATTTTGTAACTGGTATAAACTATCCATTATTTTTTGATAAGCATTCTCACTTCCAATGAACCCACAAATTCCACACATTATATTATAATTATATAAATGAAATTTTACAATTTTTTTATGTAACTAATATTTGCAATGACACAACACAAAATATGTCATTTCAAGAATAGTCTCCATGTAACGTTTTAGGGGGTCTTTGTTTCGACTTTTATTTCTTCTTTTTCACCATAGTTGCCAATTTTATTATTAAACTGTGTAGCAGTCATTATATGATTTACAAGTTCTTTTTTTATATGTTCATCTTCAAAAAGCGGTTTGTAAAAAGAATAATCACCATATTGTTTTGATCCCCATGAAGATTTTTCTTGTAAACGATGATGAAAACATACCATGGATGTGTCAATTTCACCTAATTTTAAACTATCTTCGTTGGATGGATACACTAGTTTATCCGGTCGTAAAAATTTCCATATAATCATATCATTATCACGTAAATGATAATTAATAATTTCAAAACATCGATTTCCTAAATAAATATTATCATCATCTAAAAACAAAATGTACCCATCATTTATTTTCTTCATTAATTCGTTACAATACAAATTGAATTTGTATTTGTCTTCACACGTTTCTTCGATATAAAAATAACGAATTTTATCGTAATGCTTATATGGTTCCAAATAAGACAAACTTTCATGATTGTCATAACAAATTGTAATATCGTAGTTCCAATACGTTTGCTCTAGTATGCTTTCGATTGCTTTTTGAAAATAATTAGGACGATTGTTTGTACGCATTAAAACATGTAATTTATTTGGTAATACAATCGGAAATTTGCTATTTTCATTCAATGCTCGTTTCGAATATTTTTCGTGATTAATTGTCATCTCATTTTCACAACATGATCGACCTTCTTTCTTACCATATGTCAAATAGTGTGTTAAACATTGTTCTTTTGTTAGGATATCATGTTCTTCTAAATCATTGTATGTATTTTTATAGAATTCATAATCAAAAAATAAATAAGGATCTTTGATGACTGTTTTTTTTGTTTTTTTTCGCAATAAAGTAAAATTCATAATAAAATTATAGTAGAATCAGTATATATAATGGCAACGAAAAGCAACTTACATGTACTTATTTTAGCCGGCGGTTTAGGAAAGCGTATGCAATCGACACTACCTAAGGTTCTTCACAAACTCTTAGGAAAACCCATGTTAGTTCGAGTGATTGAAACTGCGAAATGTCTTGATCCTACCAATATTTACATTGTTGTTGGAAAATACGAACATATTATTCGCGAAACATTAAGTGAATACATGAGTCTAGACAATATTGTTTTTGTAAAACAAATGGACGCGCAAGGAACTGGACATGCTGTTCAATGTGCTTTACCCGAATTTACAAATCTAGATCGCAACGATAAAGTCTTGATATTATCCGGTGATGTCCCTTTACTAAAAGAAGATTCCATGCGGTCATTGATTACAAAAGATCCTGTCACGTTATTAACCACCAAATACGACGACCCAACTGGATATGGGCGTATTGTCACCAATAGTGCCAATCAATTTATTAAAATTGTTGAACAAAAAGACTGTAATGAAGATCAAAAAAATATACAAATGATCAATGCGGGTGTATATGCGTTTGAAGTGGGACTATTATGCGATCATTTGCCTAAATTAAATAATCAGAATGCTCAACAAGAATATTATTTAACAGATATTTTTGAAATTATATTGCGCGATGATCAGGCAGCCATTGACGCCATTGAATTACCTAAACATAAAAGTGTGGAATTAGTGGGCGTCAATACAAAAGAACAATTGGAAGAATTGGAAGCTAAACTAAAATAATAAGTTTGTAATTGTTCAAGAGTTGTATTTGTTTGGTTTGTTGTGTTTGAAAACACGTTTGAAAACCCAATCAGGAATAGTGTAAGACGGATGCCCTTCCACATCATATACTTTTTCAGGGGTTGCTCTTTTCAAAAATTTCAATGGAATCTGTTTAACAGTAAATTGCGTATTATAAGCGTACGTGCAAGTAAATAGCAAAATGAGAATATAACAAAACATGGTTTGTTATGTTCCTTTTATTTCATCTTCTTTCAATTTTATTTTATCCAATAACATTGGTTATTTTGTATTCTATAAATTATACACCAATACCATAGTATGGAAACATTGCTTTTCGCACTGGAAAAAAGTTTCAAAGAAATTTCGAAATTGGTTCGAAATCAAAATTCTTTGGATTTAGGGGGTTTATTGAACGAAAATAATGTTTCAGGGGATGACGTAAAAGAGTTGGATGTGGTCTCGAATACTATTTTAAAACATAACTTGGAACAGTGTTCCATGGTAAGAACCATTGGATCGGAAGAAGAAGACGAACTGTACGAAACGTCCCATGTGACTGCTCCTTATCTAGTGTGCTACGACCCATTAGATGGTTCGTCCAATGTAGATGTCAATATTACCACAGGCACCATTTTCGCAGTGTATCAATATGATGAAGACGGAAAGATAGAAAATGGTCGTAATATTGTCATGTCGGGGTATTGCTTATATGGTGGTTGTACTCAATATGTATTGGCATGCAATGGAATCGTTTCCATGTATCAATACATCCATTCGTCTGGATGGTTTTCGAAGTTATTTTCAGCCAAAAAAGGGTTTTCAAAAATTCATGAAAATATGAAAGTCCAAGAAAAAGGAACCATCTTTTCGCTAAATGAAGCGCACAAACATAAATGGTGTGATAAAAGATTCCAACCTTTTATTGAAAAAATGATTGAACACAAATACAACGCACGTTGGGTAGGAAGCATGGTTGCCGATGGACATCGTACCCTCATTAAAGGTGGATTTTTTGCTTATCCAGCAAATGAGAGTCATCTTTCTGGAAAAATACGTTTGTTATATGAGGGATACCCGTTTGCTCATATATTCGAAACCGCAGGTGGTATTGCTACAGATGGAACCACGAATATATTGGACATTCCTTATCCTGAAAAATTGCATCAAAAAACGCCGATTATTTTATCAAGCAAAACCGAATATGATATTTTTTCTACATTAGAGTAATTTTCGTAATTCTTTTATTTTCTGGGACCGTTCTTGCACGAAAGATTCGGTCTTTTGGTTCCACGCACATATTTCTTCCATAGACCATTGCGTGTTTTGATTCTTATATTCGTTACGTTTAATAATCAATAATTGGTATTTCCACCATAAAACACGTATAGGGCGATCGTTTTTCATTTTTCCTAAATAATATGAATACTTAGGAAAAATTCAATTTTCTACAACAACTACTATTATAGTTAAAAATACTTGGCCATTTGAGCACCTTTTCGTTTGTATCCACATTTTTCGTAAAATCCCACATTTTCATCCGAACAATCTAGAATCGTTTTATAGCATCCCATTTTCTTGGACTCTTCACTTACATGTTCGATCATTTTTTTGCCTAACCCGTATCCTCTCATCTTTTCATGAACCACAATATCTTCTATATGTCCAACTTTTCCATAATTGCGGATTAATTTCTTTTCAATGAACAATGTTCCTGATGCCACGATTTCTTTGGTACTTTCTTGTTCCACAACAAAAATACAATGATGTTGATCTAAAGAGTCCAAGAACTCCGTTGTTTTCTCGCGATTCATCATTTTTGGATCCACTTGTGTTAATTGTCCAAGAAGTTCGTAATATTTTCGACTAATATCTGTTTCATCAATGTTGCGAATAATAAATTGTTCGTCCTTTACTTGGAATTTTATCGGATTCATGTGTCTTTCTATAAAAAGAGAAAGTTTGCGATGGATTTGTTTGACTTTTTCAGCATTTTCGCCTTCTACATAAAGACGAACCACATTTTCCGTTCCAGAGGCGCGAACAAAGGCGCGAACATATTCATTACATAATGAATCAATATAATGCTGAATAAAAACAGGTTCTATTAACGTCAATTCGTCGTGCGAACTTTTGAATACATCTTTGTCTTGGACACTTTGTTTTGTTAATAAGCAAAATTTGGATTCGAATAAGTTGTACCAGTCCGTTGGTTCCATTTTGAGTTCTTGTAACATAAACAATGTGGCATACAAATCCAATATTCCATCCCCAATATTGGGGTGAAACATGGATTGTAAGTCTTGGATTTCTGGAACAGACTTTTGAAACATGACATTTCCATGACCATTTTGTTCAAAATAAATGCCTATATCCATTTTTTCGGCTTCATGATGTAAATGTTTCACTCCAGTAGCAGTACATATACAAGATAATTCGATGTTTTTTGGAAACTGGAGAGATTTTACATAATCTACACATCCTTGATTGGTATAACCAGTATAAATATATCCTACAGTGAGTTTTTCGGATTGATTCTCCAATTTCTTGGACAAATAGGTTAATACAAGAGCAGCAATATAGTCACCATTTAAGATGTTCAAGTTATTTTGTTGTAAAAAGTAAAAGACAATTCTGTCAGCATCACCATCGAGAGATGCTCGTAATGAACTGGTGAAATATTTCGCGCTCTCACGTGGCAATTTTTTATTCGAACATACAAAATCCGAACTACATTCATGATTGAGTAGTTTAGTAGAAGTCCAAGAATAGTTAATGAGAGAAATACAGTCGTTTTTTACTTCGATTAGTTTCTTGGACCCAATTCCATTGGCACAATCGACAACACATGGATACTGAATTTTGTCTGAACATTGTTGTAAATAAGTTGTATAATTTACGTCTTGGTTCGCAAATATGTAATGTAATTCGGGGGTTGTTACATGCGATAAAATGTGCACAGGAAATCGTAAATTTGATCGTAATATGCCTTTTTCAATCAGTTTGGCTATATTGGGACTGCTTTCTCGTGAATCGTATCCGATCACCAATTGTATTTGATGCTCTTTTAGTAATTGGACATCATAATCTTCGACCAGTGTTGCCGGACGAAAGGGCACTGACTGACTAGGATGATCTTTGTACATATTATTGACGAAGTTTTCTAAATACTTTTCTATCTCTTCGGAAACCATATTTCCATGATGATCCATAATTTTTACACCATTATCCTCATGATGATTGTGAGATGCTGTAATCATAATACCGAACGATTGTCTTTTATAACATGTTAGTAATGCCATCGCAGTTCCAATTTGAACAGCAATTTCTTCTATTTTACTGTGATGCGTCCGAAAACCCGATGTGCCATATTTCATAATTTCTTCCTATATTATATAAAAATACAATGAAAAAGGACAAAATTATACTTGTTGGTTACGGTTGGGGATCTTTAGGGTTCATTCAACATATTGATACAACGCAATATGATGTAGCACTATTTTCAAAACATGATCATTTTTTATATACACCTTTGTTAGCACAAAATGTGAAAAACGATCGCGATCTGACTATTCGAGTGGATCAATTAAAACAATCTTTGGAGTTTGTTCATGATAAAATAGAAAGTGTGGATTTTCAAAAACAAACAGTCCAAGAAAAGAAGTACGACTTTCTTGTATTTTCTCATGGCGCGGAAGTCAATACATTTAATATCCCGGGCGTCCAAGAAAACACTCATTATCTAAAAACATTGGAAGACAGTAACCAAATTAAATCAAAATTGCTAGCATTACCAAAAGATTCGGTGATTGCTGTCATTGGTTGCGGTCTTGCTGGAACTGAATTAATTGGTTCTTTAATTGATATGAATAAATTCAAAATTATGGGAATCGATGCTCTCGATAGACCAGTAAATACGTTTGACAAAACATTGTCTGAAAAAGTGGTGAAATCATGGGAAAAAGAAAGCGTGTCCATGTATTTTCAAAGTTTGGTTCAAAAAATAGACAAACAATCTTTGGATATAAAAGACAAACCCTCTTTACAGTTTGACATGGCAATTTGGTGCGGAGGAATCAAAATGAGTGAATTAAGCAAAAAAGTAAATGATCAATTACAATTAGAAAACAATCGCGGCATACCCGTTGATAAATTTTTACATATTCAAGGACAGAAAAACTTGTTTGCTATAGGAGATTGTGCGTTTAGTGGCAATCCACCTACAGCACAGGTGGCATATCAACAAGGAACATATTTGGCAAAACAGTTCAATCAAAAATTTCCTAAAAAGGACGAATTTGTATTCCAAGATAAAGGGCAAATAGGTTATATTGGAAATGGTCAAAGTATTTATCAAAATAATTATTACAAGGGAGGCGGAAAACTCGTGTATTATTTCAACAATTTGGTTCATTTTTACAATTTCGGTAAAATGTATGTCAAATCCAAAATATAAAATATTTATTATAGCATAATGGTGTAATAAATATGTAAAAAATATATAAAATATAATGTATATGAAAGAATTGAAATTTATACATATTACGAAATGTGCGGGTACAACAATTGAAGACATTGGTAAAAACAATAATATAGAGTGGGGTCGATTTCACAAGGAATATGGTTGGTGGCATGAATGTTTTCAAAGGAAAAATGAGGATCTAAAAAAATTATGATTGGTTTGTTGTTGTTCGAAATCCATATGAACGTATTTTATCTGATTTTTATTGTAAATATGGGGGTATAGGAAGCAAAAAAAACGAATATAAAAATTTCAAAAGGTGTAAAAAATAATTATTTTATTATATTCTTATTTTTTAGTATAATTATTCTATTATATACTAAATTATCTAAATTACAATACGGTTTAATTAAATTATATAACATTTCATTATTTTTATATACATTTTTTTCGTTTTTATTTAAAATTTTATTAGTTAAAACTTCTTTTATAGAAAATTTATCATTTAATAATTCATTTAAGATTAAAATATCACTATCTAAATTTTCTAAAATTGCAATATAATTAAATTCTTTTAATCGTTCGTCTATTTCTTTAATTGTATAATTATCGCTAATTCCTAAAATATTACTCATTGCATTACCAATTACAGAACAAAATTTATGAATTTCAGTTTGATTTAAATCAATAAGATGTATATTTGTTTTAGGAAAATTAAAAAAATAATAATGAGAAATTATCCTATCTATTGGTTTTCGGATACAAGTAAATTTAAAAATGCAATTTTTATCTAAATCAGGAAAATTATTATAACGAATATGTGATAAAATAATTTTAATATTAGGGAAATCAAAATTAGGATTTTCTTTAATTTTTTCAATTTTACAAGGAATATAATTTAAAGTAATATCTCCACTACGTTCCGGAATAAAAATAGTATTTTTTTTATATATATTATTAAAATATGTATATAATATATTTCTTAATGATGTGCCTCCGCATTTTGGTATATGATAGAATATAAAGTCAGTCATCAATATATAATGTATATAATGTATATAAATAATATATTTTTAGAGAAAATAATCTTTTTATCTTTTTAATGAACATATATAAAAATCGGCGTTTTAAATGTCAAAAGGTGTAACAATTATATTAAAGATAGGATTTTGAAAAGATCAGAACATGGTGACCATTATACCGAGCAATATAAGTATATAGATAAAAACGCAAAAATTCATATCATTCATTTTTACAATTTTGGTAAAATATATGTGAAATCAAAATTTTAGATAAATGGTTTTTAATCATTAAAGTAATTTTTTTAATATCTTTATTATGTTCTTTGATCTTGTATTCATACCCTTTCGATTCTTTTTAAACAAATTTTTAATTTTATCATCATGATAATATTCTCTTTGGATTAAAGCTATAAGGTGTTCATCAATTTTTATATCTTTATTGTCCAAGAGTTTTTCAATAGAACTGTAAAACGCATTTGCGTATATTGTTAAATCTTCTAAGATAGATATATCGTTTTTAGGATTTACTACATTTACATCAAATTCTGGGTTATTTACAAATTCCGCAACTTTTGCGATGGATTCGGATCGTCTTTTGTTATCTGCTCCAGCAATATTGGTATAGTTAAAAATTTTTGTGCTGTCAAATGGGAGAATTTTGTCACATGTTTCTTGAATGTCTCTTTTACACATAGGGCATTTTGTATTCGTATTCTTTTTTTGATTTTCACACCAATCAATCAAACACTCTTTGTGAAAATTATGACCACATTTTGTTTTAATATGATTTGAACTAATTGTTTCTAAACATATAGGACATCTATTTTTCAATGATTCGGGTGTAGGACTTTGAAAAAACCCACGACTTTTTATGCTACTTCCAGGACTTTTACTTCTACTTTTTGATGTAGAACGTTTTATAGTTCCCCCCTTTTTACGCGTACTATTTTTCTTATTTGCCATTATAATTTATAACCATAAAAAAATGGGTATAAATATAAGTGAAATCCAAAGTTTAGATTAAATTTTTCAAGGACTTGGGAATTTTCTTGTATTTTTTAAATATTTTTAATATATTGTCAGATCGTGATGATATGAGTCTCGATACAACCTCATCTTTGATTTCAATTCCTGGTTGCTTCAACAAATATTCAACTAGATCAGCACTATTCCTGGTTGCTAATAAAGACTCAAGTACAGTAAAAGTAACTGTATGATTACTGTATTGAAGGTATTGTTTCACATTTACATCAAAGTCTTTGTGTTTCATAATGGTTTCGATTTGTTCTTTTCGTATATCGGTAATCTCCCCATAACTGGGAATAAAACGAAACACTTCATGACTGTCAAATGGCATTATTTTTTTACAAGTATCCTTGATATTTCTTCTACAAATAGGGCAAGGAGGGGCAGTCAAATGGGATTGACTTTTACACCATCCAATCAAACATTTCTTATGAAATTTATGCTTACATTTCGTAGTGACGTTCCCAGATACGATTCTGTCTAAACATATAGAACAGGTTTTATCTAAAACACTTTCACAATTTCCAGTCTTTTTGTTCTTACGAGTTCCATTTTTACAACGCACTCTTTTTGTTGCCATTATAATTTATAACCATAAAAAAATGGGTATAAATTCCGGATTACCTGATTCGAACAGGTGACCTATCGATATTTGTTGAAACCACTACAGTCAATTGCTCTGCCAACTGAGCTAAACCCGGACAAAGAACTAAAATAAACCATTTTAATTCAGAAGGTTACACCCACTATATAACAGGCAAAACCCTTTATATAGTTTATAACATTAATTCATTAATTTTATTATTAAAAATTTCTAGATTTCGTATAAATCCCGGTTCATCACTATGGGGCATAACCTTTATTTTGTACCCCAATTTTTGTGTGACTTTAAAGACCATACGCTCAAAGATATGTTCGTACATGTTATCTGAATGACCGTTATGACCTGCCCCCCACGCAATATTATTTGGATGCAATGGCGGACGCAAATGATAATTTTTGAAAAAATGGAAAATATCTTCAACCGTATTGCCGATTGGTTTTGATAATTTCCCGTCGTAAAACGATTTCACCCAAACGGCATCAAACGTTTTGTTGCTGTTTAATAAATAGTAATCCTTGTAATTTCCATATAATTCATTCGCTATTTTTTTCTTACATACAAAGCAATTTCCTTCGGGAAACATATAATTTTTCGAATCAAATTTAGAATACCGATCAATATCGTTCATATATAATGAATTACCGAAATTCCATTTACATGTAATATTTTGCGGTTCAATAAAATGATCTTTGTAAATAATACACGCATAATCACCCATATATACCAACGGAGGTACATATATACCAATGGATTCGTTTGAAAGACTCTGCTTAATTTTAGACAAATGATGAACGAGTGGTTCCCAATATAGTTTTCTAACTAATGGATCTGTTTTGGAGTGTAAAAACAAAATTGAGTCGTAGAAAATATCGTGTTCTTTAAGAAAAAAACAGCAAACATATTTTCCACCTATGTCCATTCCTACATTTTCACACTGTAAAAAAGAAATCGATGCGTCTTGTTTGATTATACTCGTATTTCCAATACTAAATGTTACGACCAACAATCCACATTGTTGTTTAATCGCATCTAAATATGGATGATAAAACTCATAAAATTGATCAATATTATAACAATGTAAATGGGCAATTAAGAAATAATGTTCTTTGTATGGTGGCATAGAGACTTTCTTGTAAGGAATGCTATCTATTTTTTTTGAAATCCCCAGTAAATATTTATGAAATAGAAAGGGATGTTGTTGATATTCTTTATTCATCGTATTTGATCCATCTTTTTTTCCGGTATCTTTATATTTTCGCGCTTGATATACGCCATATTCATTATAATGGCATTTTGTAGTAACTTCATTTGTACAAATATGGTCAATATCTTTATTCAACGTTTTGTACATTTTCCAATCAAAATCATCTGGAATATGCTGGAAAACCGTTTGATATGGTAATTGTTGAACATGTCCGAACAAGTCATAGTGTAATTTTGCGGTATATTCATTTATCCTATACCCTCCTGTAATAGTAGTATTCAAATCCAAATATAATTTCCAGTCGAAATTTGAAGGAATGTGATAAAATCGGTAAGAACGCTTTTCATTTTTTCCTGTAATATAATAATGTAATTTTGCCAACGATTCATTTGGATAGATTTGTTTGACATCGGTGTTTAATTCTAAATATGTTTTCCAATCAAAATCGCCAGGTATTTCGTCGTTTGGAACTTTATACAACCGATTTTGTTTTATTCCGTCACTTAAATAGTGTTGTATAACACTCGATTCGTTATTATAACTTGCTTTTACATCTGGATTTAATTCACAATATACCTGCCAGTTGAAATCATTTGGTAATTCTCGTGTTTCTACCGAATCAAGTGTAGATGTTTCTATAATGTCATATTCATACGACAAATCCTTATCTTTTCCTATTTTGTAATAATGCGAAATCGCCTCGATTTTATTGCGAATTTTAGGTTGTAATGAAGGATTTTTCAGCAAATATTTTTTCCAGTGAAAGTTGTCGTCTATTTTGACCTGATTCAACATATATTTACGTTTTTCCGAATAACCATGTTTTTCGAAATGCATAATTGCTGACGGTTTTGACTTACAAACACTATATACATCGGGGTTTAAACCTAAATATATTTCCCAATCAAACCCTTCTGGTAAATGAATGGTTTTATATAATCGTTTTTGTTTTATTCCGTCTTGTAAATAATGGTTCGTTGCGCTTTTTTCATCTTTATGTATTTTGGATACGTCGTCATTTATTTCTAAATATTTTTTCCAATCAAAATCATTTGGAAGTGAATACATAGTAGATTGCGCATCTTGATATGACATAAAATCACCTTAATGTAATGTCATACTTTATTTTCAGTTTATACACGATACCCTTTATAATCATACGGATCAACATTTTGTTGTGGTTTTAACAAAGTCTGAATATTCGTATCTTTTGAATTCGAGGATACAAAATGAGTTTTGGTGGAATAAATATTCATTTTCTTCTGTTGAATCATACGCGATAAATAACAATCAACTTGTCCGTCTATGCGCGTTTTATTTACTTCATCGACAAATTTCTTCGCACCGGATTTTTTTAAAATGTAGCAGTTCATACCCCAAAAAGATTTTAATTTATTAAACGTTTCATTTTCGCTACGTCCTACAGCACGAATTGTATAAAATAATAACATGTCCCAATCAGAAGGTGCTTCGCGCATTGACTTTAGAATTTGATCATAAGTACTTGATAACATGGTGGTATCGTCTTCAAAAATTAAATACGCATCTACGCTATTGTCTTGTAATAATTGTTTGGCTAAATTATAATGACTTAAAAAACAACCTAGTCCTCCGCGTGTAAGACTATGATGATGCGTTCGAAAACCATTTTTTTCAATTAATTGTAACTCACTCAATGCGTCATTCGACAACCATTTTTCAGGAGGAACTGTTTTTCCAATAACTGCGTTATAACGATGTAACGAAAGAGCAGTTAAATCAGAATAATTGTAATATTTCAATAATTTTTGATAACGTTCTTTGTCCTTTTCCATGTTAATGACATATAAACGAAGTTTTAATTGGTTGTCGAATCCTTCCATAGTGTATTTTATAATTTTTGAACGACAACACAATATACTAAATATAATAGTTAATAATATCGCAATAATGATTCTATTTTTTGTTACGAATTCCATGATCATAAAATAACTTTAGGTTTTATTTTCGTAAAAATCTTTGATTTTTCGACCCCCATGAAAAACTTTGTTCAAAGAACATAAATATATCATCAGTATATTATTTAGAGATAAATGTCTTCAGTAAAGTCAAATGAACCTATTCTCGAGGCAAGTGATGATAGATATGTCATGTTTCCACTGCAATACAACGATGTTTGGAATTTATACAAAAAACAAGTCGATTGTTTTTGGCGAGCAGAGGAAGTCGATCTTTCTAAAGATTTGACTGATTGGGAAAAATTAAAACCCGACGAGAAGAAGTTTATTTCGATGGTTCTTGCGTTCTTTGCCGCGTCAGATGGAATTGTTTTGGAAAATTTAGCTTTGAGATTTATGGCAGATGTACAAATTGCTGAAGCGCGCAGTTTTTACGGTTTTCAAATTGCCATGGAAAACATTCATTCCGAAATGTATAGTTTGCTGATTGATACTTATATTAAAGATTCTATTGAAAAGGACCGTCTTTTTCATGCAACCAGCAATTTTCCATGCATTATGAAGAAGGCAGATTGGGCCAAAAAGTGGATTGAAGACAAACGATCTTCTTTTGGCGCACGTTTAGTTGCGTTTGCAGCGATTGAAGGTATATTCTTCTCTTCTTCCTTTGCATCCATTTATTGGATTAAAAAACGTGGTATTATGCCCGGACTAACTTTTTCGAACGAATTAATTTCTCGCGACGAGGCATTACACACAGAATTTGCTATTTTATTATATAAAAAATTACAATCAAAGTTGCCAAAAAAACGCATTCATGAGATTATTAAAGAGGCGGTTGAAATTGAAAAAGAGTTTATTTGCGAGGCAATTCCGTGTCGTATGATCGGTATGAACGCAAATTTAATGACGCAATATATCGAATTCGTTGCTGATCGGTTGTGTGTTCAATTAGGTTACGATAAAATATATAACTCCAAAAATCCTTTTGATTTTATGGAATTGATTAGTGTGGAATCAAAGGTCAATTTTTTCGAACGTACTAATTCGGAATATGCTTTAGCCAACAAGAAGGTTGAAGGAGATGTTTTCGAGTTAAATTGTGATTTTTAATGATTCGAAAAAACATTCTAGCAATATAATAATTATATGAATGAATATTATTATTATACACTTATTACGCCATTTATACCCAAACGGAAACGAGTTATCTTAACCAAACGGGATATTCATTTGGTTCTCTTGAAACATAGAACACAACGTTTGATAAATTCATATATTTATATCCATGTAGGGAGTCCATGTTTTAGATATTGTATTTGTAAATATTTCACTGAAAGTAACGTAAAGGAAATATACGAGGAAGAATATCCAAATAGAACATAAAATTGATTGTCTTTTTTCAGGTTTAGGTAGCAGTATCAATACATTAATTTGAAGTAACCGTTTTCAACATGTCAGCATTCTCTCTTTACATTCCCAGTGTCTATGCCAATATCACGGCACTCATGATTTCCGAAACATTTCATCGCATGAATATCGGACGCGTCAAACACGTTGAACTTGTTCAACAGGCATCAAAGAATGGTCCTCGTCAAAACAAGGCCTACGTATTCTTTGATGCTCTTTACCAATCCGATTTGGCATTGAACATTCACGACTGTATTAGTAAGAATGTTACTGCAAAGTTGTCATATGGACGAAGTGAGCATGTATTTTGGGTTCTTTTGAATTCAAAACGTCAATACGACGGGTCTAGTAACAATGGTGAGTATGTAGAACCCGATTTCACCGAAGAAGAAATTGAGTTCATGGAACAAGAACTTGAGAGACAAGAGCGCGAGGAGAAGGCGCATGATATCTCTAATGTAAATGCGGAGTATGCCAATACATTGGAGCAGGAAATCTTTAAGTTGCGTAATTTGAATACGCAAATTCATTCTGGATATATTGCCATGTTCAATTCTTATCAAAATCTAAATGACAAGATGGAGAAGTGGAAGGAACTTGGATTGAACAATCAAGGAGATCGTCTATGTAACACGATCAAGCGCGAAAATGAACCTGGGGAGATTGAGGAGAAACCAGTAGCAGTAGCAGTAAATTAAATCAAAAAATTTGTCTTGTAATCTATTTAACTAAACACTCTTTTTTATTTTTTAATAAAATAAATATATTTGTATTACATATAATGAGCGAACACGAAGAGTTCTTGCCACCAGTTCCCACGGAGTCACCCCACAATGTAGATACAGCAGATCTACCTCCATTACCTCCTGATTTAACAGAAGAATCCTTGGAAAAGCACAATGATATTATCGAAACCTTTCAAGAACACAAAGAAAATGTGATGACTGAATCAAATCGTTTATTGAATGAAGTTCATGAATCCGATAAATTAATTGATCATGAACAAAAAGAATTAGAAAACTCGCAATCCGAAAAAAGTAGTTCGGTTCATGAAGATAGTGAATTAGTAAAAGATGTAAAATCATTGTCTTCTGTAGTGGCATTTTTATTGTCAAAAGAGGATGTACCCGACCAAGGTATTGTTATTGACGGCAAGGTGAAGAAAATATTATACGAATTATTATCCGACGATTTGTTTTTCGACGATGTTGAGAAATTATTGAAAGAGATTGTTCATGATGATAAAATCGATGCCAATGACGTACCACAATTAATGGTACTTGTTGTTCGTCTATATGAAATTTTGAAATCGTCTGAACTATCAATCGATATGGAACTATGTGGTACCGTTTTAAAAACAATCTTTCATTTAGCCATTCATGAGAAATTAATTCCTATTCATGACGATCAATTAAAATTATTGAATTGTCTCTTCGATATTGTAGATACTAGTATTCGTCTATTAGAAGTTCAAACCACGGATAAAAAGAGAAAGGGTATTCTTCATGCTCTAATGAAATTATTTCAAGGATGTAAATAATTCGTTTTACTAATATATATAAATAAGACTTGGTTATATATATATATTATGCCTATTATTACGAAAATTGCGAACGCACAAGCATTGTCTGATCTACTACAGGTGAATCCAGGATTGATTCTCATCAAACTCGGAGCAACGTGGTGTGGTCCATGTAAAAAAATAGAACCGCTGGTGATATCATGGTTAAATCAAATGCCTGAACAAGTTCAAATTGCATTAATTGATATTGATGACAATATTGATTTGTATGGATTTTTCAAAAAAAAACGGGTTGTGAATGGAGTACCCACTATTTTGGCATATTATCCAGAAAATGATCATTATTTTCCCGATGACATGACTAGCGGAAGTGATCTAAAAACAACCAACGATTTCTTCTTACGCTGTGCTGATTATTTACGTACTAATTACAACCATCAATTAAACATTGGATAAATTGTCATAGAAGACAAAGAGTATGTTCTTTAAACTGAATCCATTTTTCAGAATGTTGTGTCTTTTGTTCCATAAATATATCGAGATTTTCTTTATTATAATCATCTAGAGGGTCTTTTATAACGTGTTCAAATAAGTACAACAACGATTTTATATGAAACATATACAATATATGATATGTTTCATAATTATATACATGATGATATGTATAATATTTGTAACCAAACCATTGATAATAACGTTTTTTGTATATTCCGCCATGTATATTCTTTAATGTGTTATAAATAAGGGGGGGTAACTTATCTTCTAACTGAATATCTTGGTGATTCGGACGCTTAAAAGATATGAAATTACATATCATACACCTTTCTGGACAAATTGTAGGTGAAACGCAATCCATTATTTTACCCAACAGCAGGGGGAGATTTTGTAGAGTGATTAAGAAATCTAGCATGATAATGTCTATGTTTTTAAATTCGTCAATTATATTCAATAACTGTTTGTTATTGTGAGATAATAAGATATCGTCATGAAAATCATCGATTACAACGACAAGAACGTTTTTTTCACATGATATATTCCGCACAAAAGTAGGTATCATTTGGTACATAGAGTTAGTGTAAGTATATTTTTTTGGATAATGAAAATCTACTTCTGACTCGTTATATTTACTGCCCAACGAAATATATACATATTGACAATTATGTGTTAATATATATGTTTTTAGTTGAGTTTCGAATGATTCGAAACTATCTATTAATTGATTCATGTTATGCTTGTTTCCATAATATAAATTGGCAAAGTTCAATTTTATTTTTTCTTTCTAGACCGCCTTTTTGATTTCGATTTTTTTACTCTGGTTTTTCCACCTTTTTTGTCTTCTGTAACAACATTTTCTTGGACTTTTTCTCCCGAATTTTCTTCGACCTTCTCTTCCATGTTTTCTCCGGAATTTTCTCCAGTATTTTCTTCGACCTTCTCTTCCGCGTTTTCTTCGACCTTCTCCTCCACATTTTCTTCCGCGTTTTCTTCCACATTTTCTCCGGAATTTTCTTCGACCTTCTCTTCCACATTTTCTCCGGAATTTTCTTGTACATTCTCTCCGATGTTTTCTATTAAACTTCCCAACATTGTTCCTTCTTCTTCGTCAAATGGTTCTTCTATTTCTTCATTTTCTATTTCAGGGGGAGATGTTGAATAATCCATATATGTAACATAAGTAAAAGAACCAACCGCAATCGTGACTAAACCCATAAACGCATAAGGTACGTCATATTTGCCTGTAGAAATTAAAGTGTTCAATGTGTTATTATGTTTGATATATTTCGATAGATCAATGCTAAAAAGTCGTTTTAATCCGTCTAGTGGGTTAGTTATACCATTTCCAGTGTTTGTATTGCTCATTATACTACATAATTGTTATAAAAAAAAACCATTATCATGCCTAAATGATTAAACACGATAAACATATAAAGATTTTGATTAATACTATCAATAATATGTTTTTATTGCTATGTTTGCTGGGTGTAATATCTTTTACATCTGGTTGGAAAATAGAAAATACACGATGTAATGTTGTTATTAATGATATTTTGGAAAATACGTATGAACCAATAATAAAAGACGAATGGAATTATCCATATTTACAATCACAAATTAAAAAAAATGTATATTGCGGTGTGGTATATTTGCACGATAATCGAATGATTGTTGTTGATCGTGATTCATCGGGAGGTATTTCTCTACAAAACATGCACTTAATCAAAACCACACCTGAACTATCCAAGGAAATTATACATCAATTTCAAAATAATTATATAGATTTTTATGTGGAAGACTATTATCCACGTCCAACATGGTCAATATGGTTCTCGCGGTTATTTTCAAAAATAATTCTCTATATAAGCATTTTGTATATTGTTCGTACAATTCTAAAAATTTTGTGGATTGTTCGTACATTGCGAATTGAACAAATGTATGAAACCGAGAACGAAGATGAAAAAATCACATTCAGTGAGGTTGCTGGTTGTGACGAAGCAAAGTTTGAATTACAGGAAGTCGTCGATTTTCTAAAACATCCGAAAAAGTTTCAAGAAGCGGGTGCGAAAATTCCATCAGGCGTCCTTTTGGAGGGACCACCTGGAACCGGCAAAACAATGTTGGCAAAAGCCACATCAAACGAGGCAGGTGTTAGTTTTATATACGCAAATGGATCACAGTTCATTGAAATGTATGTGGGTGTCGGTGCGTCTAGAGTGCGCAAATTATTCGATCAAGCAAAGGCAAACAAACCATGCATTGTATTTATTGACGAAATTGATGCTGTTGGACGTTCCCGTACAAGTGGTTTTGAAAGCAATAGTGAGCAAGACCAAACCATCAATCAATTATTAACCAATATGGACGGTTTCGATACAAACGATGGCATTATTGTCATGGGAGCAACGAATCGTGCCGATATGTTAGATTCGGCACTTACTCGAAAGGGGCGTTTTGACCGAAAAATTACGGTTGGATTACCCGACAAAGAAGGTCGAAAACAAATATTAGACGTTCATATGGAAGACAAAGAGATTGACAAGAATTTAAAACTGGACTCTATCTATGAACTGACCAGTGGTTTTTCAGGTGCGGATTTGGCAAATTTGGTAAATGAAGCGTGTATATTATCTGTTCGCTATAAATTGCCTCATATTAATGAAAAGTGTTTTGTAGATGCGTTTGAAAAAACCACAATTGGACTGCCTAAGCAAACGGATAGACGACCCAAAGAAAATATTAAGATGGTGGCTTATCATGAAGCGGGACATACTATTGGAGCATTGTTTTTCAAAGATATTTTTGATGTCAGGCGTGTAACTATCAATGCTAATAATAGTGGAGCAGGTGGTTACACATTATTTACACCAAAAGAAGAAGTAGTTCAATTTCCTACAAAACGGTATATGCTGGCCAACATTATTGTTTGTTTGGGAGGTCGCGCTGCCGAAATGTTTTTGTATAAAACACAAACCAAAGATCAAACCGTCGATCATTTGGTATTTCCTGATATCGATGATTTGAATGTGACAACTGGCGCATCCAATGATTTGAAGCAGGCACACGAATTGGCGCGCAACTATATAACCAGTTACGGATTAGGTGAAAAAGTGGGATTATATGATTCGGATGATCAGCGTCGATTTCAAACAAAAATGTCTGATTACACCAAAAAACGTATTGATAAAGAGATTGAATCGATAATCGATCAATCATTGTCATCTATGTTGCGCATATTACATGCAAATAAGAGTCAATTAGAGAGTATTTCAGAGTTATTGATCAATTACAAAACAATTGATGAAACTATGTTACATGAAAAAATCCAAATAACATATGAGTTTGATTAGCGCTTACTCTTTGTTTTGCGGTGTTTTTTTGATTTGTGCTTCGTTTTTCTTTTCTTGTTGGTTCTCCGTTTTTTTGATTTTCCACCTTTGGATATAACTGGACTAATATGTTCTTTTTTTGGACAATTACTATCGAAATCATAACCAATTGGTGTCAGTTTTTTAATATAATCTGTTATGTGATTGTTTTGACCACATATATCTTTTCCACTTATATATCTTATAAAAACACGTAAGCATAACACAACATCCATAATTGCGTCGTGTAATGCTTCTTCGTTCGGTTCATAACCAAAATAGTGCTTGTATGTTTCTGATAACTTTGGAAATTTATAATAATTTTTCGGTGCTTCTCCCTTCGATAATAAATATTTGTCGAGATTACGTTGTTTTTCCGATTGTAATTTACATACTTGAATGTTGTCTCTCATCGTACATGTCCATTTGTTTTCTTCTGAAAATGTGCTGAAAAGTGCTAAACCACGTGTTTTCAAATCTTCATTTTTTAATTGTTCTAATTCATGAAGTAATACATTTTTATCGAACTCCACGTTATGTGCAACTACATGATCGCATTTTTCAATATCATCTAGAAATTCTTTCAGTGCTTCTTCCATGGTAAGTTTTTTTCCAGGACTTGCCTGTTGAATTTTCGTTTTACTAATGCCATGGACTTTTGCTGCCCCTTCACTAATTTCAATCGAATCATCAATATCAATCAATTTGTCAAATATTTTTGTTTTTAATGGATCTGATGTATCATAATAAATATAACCTAATTGAATAACGCGAGGCATAATTGCCTTTTTTTTACCGCTTTCATCTTCCACATAATGTATTTTATCGGTTGTTTCAGTATCAAACACTACGCATGACAAATTATTGGAAGTCATATAAAATATTCATATATTTTATTTGAGTTACACATTTATGCATGTTTTTTTAAAATCTTCGGGTTGTAGGGGTGTTACTTCATTTACTACTGTATATCCTGTTTCACTTAAAGGTTTATATAAGATCCATTTGGCATAACCTAAACTAGCTGCTGATATAAAAATAGATGTACTTGAAATCATGAGAGGATATTCATTTAACACCGCACCATATCCAAATGTTGTCACACAACTTGCCATTTGTAAAATTAAAAAATGACTATTTAATGATGTTGTATCTTTCAACTGATACACGTGAATTACTTGAGGTAAATACAATATAAAATTAATGCCAGCAGTAATATATCCTAATGATTGACCCACGTAATACCAATTCATATAAGTTATAATTATATTTCAAAATCCCAATCTTCCGTTAAACCTCCTGCTAATAAATTAGACGCCATTGTTAGTGGTTCCTCTAAATACTCTTTTGCCAATGTTTCCTTTTCTAAAAAGGGCGTTTCCCCACTAGATAATTTCAATAGTAAATTATGTTTTTCATGTAAATCAATGAGTCTTTCAAGTGATGGTTCGTTATATTGATTACTACGCATATCATATCCTTTTACAAAATCTCGGTGACTAGATTCCACAGTGAAAGGGTCTTGAGGAAGTACATTTTTCTTGGCAATATTCATAGTCAAATAAAATAAGGAAAGTAAAATGTTCATTGTATTTGTTTAAATCATATCTTTATTATGATTTAAAAACTTTTTGATAGTACTAGTATTATGTATTTAAAAGCATGTGTCTTTGTAGGTTCATTCCTTTCTATGACTTATTTGGAATATTATAGTTCCCATCTTGATTGGAAACCTACGTCATTCGTTCATCATATTATTACATCATCCACAGCGAACTATTTCTTGTATAACGAACCCGAAAAAATGTTTCATATAACCGAATATAATAGTAGTGACCTTTTGCCATTATATAACTATGTTCCTATGATTTCTTGTGCGTATGGTTATTTTGATCTATATCACGCGATTAAAGATAAACAATCTTTTGATTTTGTATTTCATGGATTTTTTTTCATAGGGGCAACGTCTTGGGGATTATATAACAATGTTCTTCATTGGGTGTATCCGGGTTTGTTGCTCGAAACAAGTAGTATATTTTTATCAACTATTCGCACACACCCGATTGTCAAATATTTCTTTGGTGCGAGTTTTCTGGTGTATCGAAATATGATCTTTCCCTATATTTGTGGATATTGGTTTTATCACAATGCCAATTTATATGAACCGGTTATGAATAACGAGAAAGTACTTGCTTTATTTATGGTCATCATCAATATATTGAACTTTTTCTGGGGTTACAAAGTAATCAAAAAAATAAGTAAACATTTGAAAGGCGAATAAAAAGAAAATATCTTCTTATTATAATGACAAGTCGTAAAAATATTAAAAAATGTGGTGGAACAAGAAAAGTACGAAGAAGTGGAGGTAAAATATCAAAAACGAAAATGAGTCGTGACAAGTTAGATGAATTTAGTCATTTCTTTGTAACGTATATTAATCAAATTTTCGGGGATCGTAGTGTTCGCGCAATTCTCTATAAACTATTTGGAAATCAACCACACAATAAGAATCTCCGATTTGGACTGGTTGCTTTTCACCGCTATCAAGATCCATCTGATGAATGGGTGGAAGCAAACGAAAATAAGAGTGTTCTTCGTGCCGACGCATCATATTACGATGATAAAATAGACAAGGTGAAAGTAGAAGATACCGACGACAATCATCATGTGCTATACGATGTAAAAAATAAAAAATATATTGATAGTGTGAATACAGAAGGGATGAAATACCAAGACCAAGAACGTGATGAAAATGATTCGTTGTGTCAAAGTTATACACTGATGTTCTTCTTCGATTTCGAATTAGATAATGATCCAGTTGAAAAACAGATGCAAATTATTGGGATGTATGATTGGTTACTAAAGCAAAAACCTTTCTTAAAAGAACTAAAAAATGATCTTTTCTTTAGAAAACCAATGGAAGACGAACATTGGAACGACGAAAATGAAAGGATTTTACCTACACAGGGTAAAATCGATTTTGATTATTTAATACATCGTATTAAAGATACGTTAAGATTGTGGGAGAAATACGGTTATTGGCACTTTATAGGAGAAGGGGATGAAATCGATGTAGAATATGACATCAATGATTATGGTTTAGAATCAATAGACGATGAATAAATCAATAAATATTCAAAAATATTCATTGATAATAGGCGATTAATTTACAGTAGTATATTGCGGTTGTTCGGCAACCTGCCTCTTGCGTTGATCCCGTTTGAGTGCGATATCATATTTGTCAGCCCAGTTTCTCTTCGTTTCATTTGAAACAGTTGTACGAAAATGGCGTTCGAACTGTTCGGGATTGTCATAGAACAGTTTGCGCGGGTCACTTCCCATACCATTTACTGCGAGAGAAACTCTGAAAAATAGATCTTCGTCTTCACTGCCGACCTTATAAACGGGTTTGCCCATATAATCACTCTCAAAATATCCAGTTGAAGCATTGCGAATTGTAGCACCCGTAAAATAAGAAGTGCTAAATCCAGTAACACTCGCGTTTTTACGACCAAGTTTTAGTTTGAAAAATCCCCTGTCGTTTTTGTTTAATTCACTAAAACGCGTCTTGATTTTTGTTTGTTTGGATTTGCTTATCTGCGATGAAACAGACTCACTGTCGTCGCACGAAACATCATCATTTAATTCTGTTTCGCGCCAATAGTCTGGTTGTGCCGAATCAACCTGTGTAAATGAAGTATCATTCATCTGTTCATACTCGGCAGTAAGTTTTTCAGTATCGATCATGTGAATAGAAAGTAAAACGGGTAGAGTTGTTTTGCTTGTAACTTATATTACCATCACAACTTTATATCGTTTCGGAAAAATATTTCTCATAAGTACTTTGTAATAACATTCATAATAAAAACTATTTACTATTTATAGTACAATGTCAGAACAATATATTCAATCGCAATATTTAGTGAATCAAATTACAAACGATTTTTTTAAAGATCGAGATAGTCCCATCATTGTAAAACGTGTCCAAGAAGACGATTATACAATAAATAACCGCTATAGTGATACAGAAAGCGACGACGATTCAAATGAAGATGACCAAGAAGAACATTACAGTTATTTAGATGAAAATAAAGAAGATCTTAGTACAATTTTTGATTTATGTGATAACGAAACCAATATATTGAAAAAGTATTCCGTTTATATTTGCGGATATCAGGTACAAGTCTCAGACAAAATCCCCTATGTTCAATATTTACTTGTCCAAGAAGGCGACAGACATGAATTTCCATTCTTCTCATTTCAATGTTCTACCAATATTCCATCCAGCAATGACGATGAAAGCACTACCAAACAGGTGTTTTTTCAAAACGAATGTATGAAGCACCTATTAAAATTTATAGAACCTTTAGAAGGAAATAATGACGAACCTACTCCTTCTTTTCCACAATACCAAGGTTTCATACAACATAAAGTCCAAGAAGACTCTATTTATGTATTCATGAATATTGATAATTTTCAACTAAAAAAGGGAATTTTTGGTGTAATGGATGAAATTGTCAATCAACATTCTATTCTGAATCGAACAATCGCACCTCATGTATATCAGTTATTTTACGAGTATCCTAGTCTAATACATATCAAAAATAAATGGGGAAATAGGGTTGAATTTCCAACTGTTTTATATAGATGTACTTACGAAAACGGAAATTATCAAAATATTCAAAGTGAAGATGATGATACAATGTCAATTATTGATGATCGTATTGAGCATCCAATTCTTGGAAATAGTTTTATTTTTTCCTGCGAACCGATTGATGAATCAAACGCAACCACTTTAAAACGTTACATTGGATTTTTAGAAGATCCTCTCTATTTGATGAAACCATTAGACTTCTTTGATGACAGTGAATCTTTTACATTAGGATCAGTCATTCCATCTATTGTTGATTATACTCGTGAAATGACGAAAAATACGTCCGAAGAGGAAGATGACAGAGAAGAAGAAAAAGATGAAGAAGAAGAAGATGATGATGACGAGGAGGACGAAGAGGAAGATGACGAAGAAGAAGATGATGACGAGGAAGAAAAAGATGAGGAAGATGAAGATAATGACGATGACGAAGAAGATGATGACGAGGAGGACGAAGAAGAAGATGATGACGAGGAGGACGAAGAAGAAGATGATGACGAGGAGGAGGAAGAGGACGAAGAAGAGGATATTATATTGACAAAAGAGGAAGAAAAAGAACAATTATTAGAAAATCTTAAGAAGAATTATAGTTGTATTTATTTTCCGATTCAACAAGATAGTTCTATCATTCATGCATGGTCTATAAAGAACAGCAGTCATTTTACAGAAATATAAAATCGCTACATATAATAAATGGAAACAGCAAACAAAGCACAGCAAATGGTAACTAATAATATTGGAAAAGGGTTACAAAACACAACAAAAATAGCAGGAAATACATCGCACAAACTCAAACAATTATTAGGAGATTTTGATCTAGGTGTATTTGGAAATATTTTAGCATCTACAGTAATCATTTATATTCTCTACAAAATGGGTTGGGCATATTTGAATGGATATAATTACAATACCCAAATGGATTTTATTAAAAAATCGTTCTATTACTGGGCCACCATTTTAACAATTATGGTTGCTTATGCGGCTTTGAGTAGAAGAAAATAAATAATTGTATGAAGAAATCAATTATTTATTTGTGTTGCTTACGACTTTTACGACCTGGGTTTTGAACATATTTTTTTTCTTTAGAATAACGTTTCTTGTGTGTTTTTCGACCCCCTTTAATTGGACATTTTTGTGACGGATGGATACTTCCCTGTGTTCCACATAAGGATTGTGTTTTAAATGTATTTTCTAATTTTTCTGCTTTTGTTTTCTCTATTTGCACACCTTCTTGTAAATCAAATGCGTGTATTGCGTTGTCGATATTTTCGTATTCCAAATTAGTCATTTTATCTTTTGTAGTAACAAAATGCCAACAGTTTGAATCACGAATTGGTTGAATCCTTTCATTTTTTTTAAGTGCGTCTAAATCAAATGCGATTTGTTTGTTACCTTCCTTTATTTGAAAACGAGTCAAATAACCACGCATAATATGAGAATGCGTAATAACATGTACCTTATTTTGTTGTTCGTGAGTCTTATGATAGTTGTTCGATGAATTATACCAATCCATAAAGTCTTGTAAATCTCCTGTAGTAGTAAATTCTTCGCCACTATTTGGTCCAGCAGTGTCTCCTACATTACAAAAATCTCTAGATGTATATTCACCATCGCCATTTTTTTGATAGGTAACTTTTTGTTCCTCTTCATTATCTAGAGGTAAATGTAGGATTATTTTGTTTGGCAAGTTTTCAAACCAATCTTTTGAAACATCGGACGCTTTTTGATCAGTAGAATATTCTTTTAACGTGTTTAAAAATTTTAAAAATTTTGCCCCCATATGATGAATTTCTTTTGGGAAATTACCACGTTTCATAGAAAATCCGATGGTAGTTTTGTGAAATTCTTTTAAATGAGGACTCACATATAAATTTAATGTATCATTTTGTGTTAAATTCGTTCCGTATAGCAATACAGCAGTAATCCATGTTCTGTACAAATTCGATACATATACATGATTATAATTAAAATAGTGTTTTTGATATTCTTTTTCAGCATATTTGATTGTTTCAAAGATGCCATATACAGTTGTACCTGGTTCATAATCTTTTCCAATGCTATACCTCTTTCCTTGTGATATATTATTGCAACTTAATACATGTCGTGTGAATTGAAATTCAATTTCAGGTTGCTTAGAATGGGACGTTTCAAATTTGTCTATTCTTTCTTGAACAATATTCTGTGGTATTACACTTATGTCGTTAGTGAATTTATTTGATTCTCCTCCTCTATAATATTTACGACTACCTTTTATTTTTCTACTTTTATTCTTATTTTTTACCATTCTATAAAATAATAGCACATTTTTATATATTGTCACAAATAAAACTTTCCACTTTTGGTGGTTCGCCGTATATATAATCCTTCTTATGCGGACAAATTTCGATTTGTTTTAACGAAGTAATTGGAATACCGACTCCACTATCATCAATATCAACGTAATTATGACTATATTTTAACATGCGCAAATTACTAAATGCTGGTTCTAAATCACGGTTATAGAGTTCCACCATAGAAGTTAATAATTTGCGATTACCTGTTTTTTCATATTCTTCTTTCAACATATGTAACGACTCCATTATCTGAAAAATTTGATCCTTCTTTCGAAAAATTTGTTGTTTATTTTCAATATTATCAAATATATTGTTATAATCAGATTCTACATCTTTGTACGAAGTACTTGATTCCTGATAGTTTTTCATATTATCTTCGAATTGTTTCGTCGCATTTTGGTCTGAAATATATTTAAAAATAGAATCCATTTTGGAAACAATCATTTTCTGCTTTTCGTCTTGGAGTTCTCCTGAATAAATGGTCAAAATCTCATGAAAATCATAAAACTCACCCTTGAATAATTTAATATTGAGATCGCACGGTTTTGTCGTGTCCCCACATACAGCAATATATCGATTATCGACAATTTTAAATATAGTATTGACATTACGCTTGCAATGAATGCACGAACCACGAACACTTTGTGTGCGACGCTGAGAATCTTTCTTGGATACACCCTTGTCATATGCCTGACGCTTTAATTTGCGAAACTTGGTTTCGTAATCCGTTTTTAATTTAAAATATTTGTTTATACTTTCCAAATAATCAAGTTTCTTTTTCAGTTTTTTTGCCCCTTCTTCACCTGTCGTCTCTTCTATTTGTATAAATGGATTATTTTCCATTTCCAATTTACTCACTGAGGGTGGAACGTTTTGTAATACTAAAATGGGATTATTCGAACAGATGATTTCCTGCAATCTTGGACAATTGGCTAAATTGAGTTCCCTGAGTTGATTGTTTTCACATTCCAATTTTTCCAACGTTTCTGGTAAATTTTTCAAATCAATTAGTTCGTTGTTTGACAAATTCAACGTTTTTAATTTAGGAAGGGATCCACAATCAAATTTAGTAATATTATTATGATCAAGAGAAAGATCTTCCAAAGCAACCGGCAAGTTTTTTAATTCAACGAGTAATTGATTCGTACATTCTACTTTTTCAACGGTTTCGGGAATATTCAATAAATTAGTAATTTGCCCTTCTTTTTCCACAATGATTGATTTCACATTTTTAAACCCCCTATCTTGTAAAATGGAAAAATCGATGTCTCCGGATAATACTTCGGAAATACGAATTTCTTGGACATCCACACTGTTTAATTGATTCAATAAACCGATAAAGATTGTTTGACCATTATTTTCTTCAAGTACTTGTTCTCTTAAATTAGAAGTATTCATTTTATAATAGATTATAAAATAAAGAAATATTATAAATTTCCTATTGGTGACGTCATGAGATTTTTTTGTTGTGCCTGATAAAAACGAATTCTGTCTAATACATATTGTTGATCTTTGTACATTTTTTGTTGAACTTCATAAGCACTGGGTTTTCCCTTAAATCGATAATATAGAAATATTCCCACAACCAAAAACAAAAATACTAAAACACCCACATTTAAAACAATAGAATACGTCTTTGTTCGAGTTTCATGACACGATTTTAAATTTGTTTGTAAATGGTGTATGAAGTTTCCTTCAATTAATTTTGGATAATCCATTATATGATTACGTTGAAAAAAAAAATACACTAACAACCTATTTTACAGAAAACCGGATTTTACAATATCTTTCGTTTATGTATATAGATGTCTGAAGATCATAGTCATAATGAAGAAAAAACAAAAACGAAACCAAATGATATATTGACATTATTTTTAATATGTATAGCATTTAGTGTGCCTTTTGGACTATGGTTTAGCGTAGTATATGATTCATCAGGTGGTATTGGAAATTCAATGTTGATTTTTTTGGGTGCATATATAATTGCCTTTCTTACAACACTATTGTATTATCGCATGGCAGTCCAAGATGACGTGGAAGCAAAAATAGACAAAATTTCAAAGGGGAAGGTAACGTCCATTGCTGGTACGACATTTGCTGCCTTTTTAATTTTATTAATCACAGTGGTGATTTTAGCAATAAATCCGGATTTAATTACTATATTCGAAAATTCGCTCGGAATTTGGGTGATAGGAATACTTGGGTATAGTGATTTCATAAACGAAATTTTCAAAAGTTCTCTATTTGGAAAATTACGCGAATCGTCAGATCCTACTATTTTCAACCAGAATTTCTTATTAACTCTATTTGATGAAAAAAACATTGAACCGTTTATTGATTTTTTTAAAAAAGATTGTGGAAAACAAGAAAAGTCAGCACCCGGTATTGATTTTCCCTTTGACTTCTATCCTGTTTTTGAAAATGAAGGACAATTGACAAAACTAGTAAGTTTAGTCAAAATGAAACGTTTAGTTGGTAACTTTACATGGTTTTATTTAACAAGTATTATTAGTTTATTGGTAAGTTTGATTAGTGTGACAATGAAAACGATGTAATTATACTTTCAAATAAAATAAAATTGCTAAATAGGAAAAAATAGCCAAACCAATCGATACTGTCCAAATTGGAATAACTGTTTTATTTCTGTATCCAATACCAAATTGACGGAATTCTCCATCTTTTCCGTAAGCAAAACTGGGTTTCCAACTATGAAATGCAGTAAATAAAATTAAAAATAGTGCGATTGCGTAATTTGTTTTATATAATCTTATAGTGGATTTTTCAAACATAAAATTTTGTATATACATGATTTACAAAATTTTATAACATATTTACTTAGTTTTCTCTAAATTCATTGTCTATATCTTCTTCATAGTAAGCACCATCCGCATCATCACCCATATAATTACGTATGTCGTTCGCCTCTTCGTCATAAAATTCATCCACCTCATGTTGGTCTTGTTCGTCTAATTCTTGAACTGATAATTGAATAACACTATCATCTATATCCACGTTTCCTTGATTGGCCATTTGATCAAACAATTGATTGCGTTCTTCTACATAACGTTCTTTATCATAATCAACCAACCCTTTTTTCAACCCCACATTCCAACGACCGAGTTTTAATATTTTCTTGGTATCTTCTACACGACGTTCATCGTCGTCCATATTTTTCAAAAAGTCAGTAATCATTCTCTTTTCGTTTAACTTTGAACGCGTAATTCGTTTCTCAATGTCGCTGTATTTTAAATCAACCGTCTTCTTGTTATTCATGTCCATATTAATCATAGTTAATAACAATTCTCCAATACGAACATGTAATTGTTCGCGTTCCCCCGCAATAATTTGTACTTCTTCTAAATCATCGTTATATTGTTCTTGGATATCGTTTAGATATTCTTCGTTTGATGTTCCAATAAGGGCATTCGATCGATCATTTTGAATATTTTCTCGACGTGTTTGTTTATTCATAACAAAATCGACATGTAGTAATTCCTCATTGCTAGATGCTTTGATATATTCATACAATGTTGAATAATACACGTAACTATAAATCATATACAAAGTACGTTTTGTAAATAACGAATAATACGACAAGGGTGGTTGATCATCTTTTGCCTTCACATGGATCGGTAAAAATGCCGGAATTAAATTCAAAAATGTGCTTAAATGAACGAGTTCTTCTTGGACATGTTGTAATACATGGTTTAGGGATCGATCCGATTTAAATCCGTTTAATCCTTGGTAAGAATCGTGAATAAATTTGGAAATGTCACTTTCGTGAAAATTCACAAAATTCCAATGTTTATGTACTTTCGTACTGTGATCATGATTGTTTTTAATGATTTCGGGATACACGCGAGCAATAGAGAAAACAGATTCACGTATAAAATGCGTTACATTATACATGGTTGTTTCGTCTTTCTGTGACATATTTTTCCCATGTTCATATGTTTCATCCATATTCCATATATGAATATTTGCCAATTGCTCTTCTAATTTTCTTTTCTTTGAACGAGGTAATTTGGCATGGTTGCCAATAAATTCAACAATACGTTCTAATAAATTAGTATTTGCATGAGATAACCAATTATTTAGTTTATATGTTTCGTCACTATCTTCGGCAACCATTGATTTTGGATTATATTTATTTAATACCCCACTGACTAATTCGCGGAATTTACTACATAAAGCAATGTCGTCATCATCTTCATTTTTTTCTTGGACATATTGGAAGAGATCTTGGATTGCAGAGATAACAGACCCCTTTTGTTTCTTGGAAGTGGTTGTGTTTATTAAATTGCGGTTATTAACAATGTCCATTAACTGTAACAAATTTTGATTTGAAAATTTCTTTCCATTTTCTTTTAAAAAATTGATTTTATCCATGAGAGATGCCCTCGGATTATAATCGGAAAATTTTTCTGAGAAAAGACCCCTCATTTCCATAGGAATCGGTTTTTGACTATCTAGATTACAGTAACGAATGAATGCCATATAGACATTTTTCTCAAAATGATCCTGCTGTAATCCCATATCGTAAGACAACCCGCTTTTTCTTGGATCAAATAAAAAAGGTGCGATTGTTCGACGTTTTACTTCATTGACGATTTGTTCCCAACCGCGAATCATCCGATTATAGACCATAAGTTCTTTGTTATTGTCTTCAAAATATCCTAAACACGTGTTCGTTTTTTTATCGTTACAACAAGCATTCTCTGTGAAAAATATATTGGACGCGGTTTTGAGTAACAAACCTTTCGAACGAACAATTTGGTTAATATTTTCCATAATTGCCAGAGTAAAATGAGCAATCTTGGTTTTGAACATGGCAATTTGAGTACGTTGCTTATTATTACCAGTTTTCTGCATTTCTTCTAATTCATTTTTGTAATCACTTGGTAACCCCTTGAGGTTTTTTGCGATTTCGAACGGTATAACTGGTGGTAAAAAATGAGTCCATTTTTGAATAGAAGATTCTTTGGGAATGTCTAGATCGGGATGTTCCAACAAATATTCATCTTTTTTCATATAAGCATCAATTGTATCATTGCGTGTTAGTAAAGCTTGTTTGATAACTTGGATCATATTTTGCTTCAATATATCATGAGGAAGTGGTTTGATCGAATTCCATGGTTTTGTACTCTTCATTTTGATGGTTCCTAATATACAAACAATGTAATCTAAACCACTTGTATCCTCAATCGCACCGCCATTATCGGGAAATCCTCGAAAAGATTGAACACACCCAGGAAAGGTTTTCTGTGTTTTAAAGGGAGGTGTTTGTGTTTGAATTGAAATCAACAATACTGACGCCGTAATTAATATAATCATTTTATTACGATAAATTTCGTAAGGGGGCATTTTTTTAGGAGGACTTTTGTTCAACGCCTCTTTTGCATCCAATTTGTAAATTCTTTCGCTTTTTATGTTTGTTGTATCATTGATTAGTTCCAAAGATATACGTAGGCATTCATCTTCAATTCCATCTGACGAAATACCAATATGACTACAAAGCGAACGAATAATTTTGAATACCATTTCACTTTCGGTATTTTCGAATACGCGATCTTTCATTTTACGTTTTTTCTGTAAAGCACTCACAGTCACTTCCAACGCATCTTTTTCTATAATTTCACTAGAAACAAGTTTAAACCCATGTTCATCATAATTACTTTCATCGACAAAATCTATTTTTTGTAATAAACAGTTGGTTTCTTTATCATAAATAGAATCCCCATCAATGATCCCTTGACTACGTATAAGTTCATTTAATTTTACAGAATAATCCTCATTTGATACAAACGCACGAGCTAATTGAAATAAGGATGCTGGAAGTAATTTCACGTTTGTTTCAGTACAATACAACCAGTATTTACTATCACCCAATTCATCTACCATTGGATCGCGACAAAATTGATCGGAAAATTGAACAATGTCATGTTGTCTTTTCACAAAATCATCTTGACCTAAAATATTTTCTAATTGTTCTGCGTTGGGAGACTTAATACGGGTAGTTTCTTTCAAATATTTCCCCATTTCGTGAGCTATAATATTATATTTGTATGCTTGAACTTCATGAAGACGGTTCAATTGTTTTAGATGTTTCATGGAACGTTCCACTTTTTCCTTCGTTTTTTCTTGAATTTGTTCAGATGATTCAGCAAAACGTTTGTCGAATTCATCTAATATCTTTTTCTTTTGATTTAATTTCATGGATGTTGCAGTTCCAGATAAATCGTCACAAACGTTTGTTTTGCGATCTTTGAAACATATTTTACTCATATTACAGAATAATGTATTGTTATTAATAAATGCTTCTTCATCTACAGTTTCATCATGAACCCAATGATTGTTCATACGTTTATAATAGGCAGTTTTCTTGAGTACTTCAGATTCTTTCATCAATTCTTCTTTTTCTAATTGAGTTAGATCAGATATTTCGGTTGTTTCGGGTAATTTCGGGACAATCTCCAAGAGAGCATATTCACCATCTCGTACCATTTTTTTACCACTTACCAAATTTTCAGCTACTTCGTATGCTATTTTCGATGGATACTCGTGTTTTTGTACAAGGACTTCTTCCAAAAATTCTTGAAATTCTTCGTTATTAAACTTCTTTTTCTCTTCTTTGTATTTATCTAGTAAATCATATGGACTGTCGTCGAACTCTTTGTCATAAAATACCTCGGTTTCACCATTGTCTTTTTGTAAATCTTTCATGGAAGTGTATTTTTTTGCCATAATACGACGAGCACAATCATCTGCTTTTATTTTTTCAATATTGGACATGTCATCTCGTTCGTCAATTTGTAGTGAATCCATTAGTGACTCGGGACTAATAAGTGAGTTCATATACAGTGTGAGCATGTCGTTTAATAACACCGAATTATCTAACTTGTACATTTTTGACAACCATTCAAAAGAATTGTATTTAATGGGATCCTTTGCGTTGGTTTTTAATTGATAATATTCGCTAACAAGTGAAAACATATCGGGTTTTTCTTCCAGGAGTTTTTCCATAACATGAGGCAATAAATATTCGTTATAATTGCGAAGTGAGTCTTTGTATTTTGTAAATTCATCTTTCTTATTTGAAATTTTCACCAAAAACTCTTTGCGTTGTTCTTTTATGAAATACCGAATCGCATTGAATTGACTGTAGTTCAAATCCTCACTATATACCAAAAATGGTTCCAGTTTTTTGACAAATCGTTGTACAGATAACATAGTCGAAAACTGCGTTTTGTCGTAAAATTTATCCATTAATCGAACGATATTTTGTGTATCCGGAACTATAGTTTGTGAAAATTTTTGAAATCGCTCGGGGCGATTTTCCAACGACTCGTCCAATAAAAAATGCTGTGCATCGTTCTCAAATGAACCATTTAAAGCATTTTCCCATATATCTTTGTCCATTTCCTTTTCAAAATCGTTTATTATGTGATTGTTAATATTCAACTTCTTATTAAAAAAGCGATACAAATAGAAGAAATTATGCGAATATTGAGCTTTTTGTAAGATGGAAGATCCGGGTAGATCGACATTTGAATAATAAAATACGGGTTTGGGCAACATCATCATTGATTGAACATTCATGGATTCGTTCGGTGTCATTTGATTACGAACAAAGACTTTTCTACCGGTCTTGGACATTTTGGGTTCCAAATAGTGAGTGCCCAAGTTGTATTTTTGAATGACGTATTGTTTTCGCATATATTGAACATTGTTCTTGTCATTTCCAATAACTGTACTATAAAAATTGTCCAAGTTTTGAACAATACTTTCTAATGATGTTTGAATTTCCTTTGAATGTACAAGACTTGAAATGTCATTTGATGGTGAATCATACGGAATATAAGATTCATTATTTTCTTGGTTATATTTGACATAAGGACTTTCATTGCCAGTTTGTAATCTATTTTTCAAATAATCCTCCTGTAAAGAGGCATCCTTTGTAATAACATCCGTGTTTTTATATTCACGAATATCTTCGAATAACTGATTGTTTGACATATATACCTTTCGTTTTAATGATACTACAGGCAATATCCATTTCAACTTTTGATCCAAATTAAAAATGTGCTCAGACAATGGTTTGTAACCAATACCGTGCAATTTTACATCATATAAATTACCATGTTCGTCAAATTTAGAGAACTTATTACGTAATTCGCGAAAGCGTTGAATTAGCAAATGAATATTATTTTTTACACGATCACTTCTATCTTTATTTGGGACTTGCGAGAGAAGAACATTCAACATATCGTTGGTTTGCGTTTCAATTCCGTACCTTTTTTGTTCTTCCGACAATTCTATTTCTTGGACTAGTTCTCCTAAGTCTTCGCCATATACAATTTCATTTGCTGAATTATAAATGCTGTTTAGTTCTTGCTTTAATGTTTTATCTCCTTCGATTGACTCGGGTAATTGAATCAACATCTCGCCTGAAGGTTGATATTCCATAGAGGCGTTGGGTTCTATTTCCATTTGGTGAATATCAAAATCACTATCACTTGGAATAGTTTCTTTAATATTGATTAATGACTCGATTTTATCAAGTGAAATGGGTTTAGTGCGAATCAATATTTGTTCGATGGGAATATCTTTTGGAATACCTTTGTATTGGAAATCGATATAAATGACATCCAAATCGGGATAAGTAGTAATTTCAATCATATCTTCTTCTAAATTAGTGATTTCGCCCGTAATAATCGTAGGAACTTCTCCTCCAAACCGAATATCTACCCACGTATTTGGTAACAACATATGTTGTTTAGCATACCCCTTTTCTTCACTGCGACCCAATAACGATATTTCAAGAATACTTTCGTCGCGAATATTTTGATTTATATCAAGTTTAATATCGCTAATGGATTGATCTTGGACATTTGTTACACTCATCTTCTCTTCATCAATATACAAGATATAGAATGTTTGTTTGTCGTATAATTGGTTATTTGGTGCGGTAATTTCAATGACGTCGCCTAGTTCTAAATGACAAGGTCCTTTATAATCCATGGTTTCGGAATTTTCATTATTTTCATTATTTTCATTATTTTCATCGTTTTCCAACATACTATTTGTTTCTATAGATGACATTATATAATAACTATACAAATTTCATTTGAAAAGGGAACATTAGATTTACTAAATAATGTATTCCTTTCATAAAATTTGATTTGTAAATAACCACTTAGAAGATTCAGTTATACTCATATATCACAATATGCGAATATTTGTAACTTTTGTATTATTATGTCTTTCAAAGATACATGCGTCTTACAATGAACATTTGATAGAAACTGCGTTAAATATTTCTCAGTCATCTTATTGTTTATCTAAAATAGATACATGGGATTGTCAAACATGTTCATCGCAAAATATTTATGAAACAAAGATCGAAAAAAATAGCGAACTAGTATTGTTTGGTTATAACAATGATTATGAATGTATATTCGTTGGGTTCAGAGGATCTTCGAATATACAAAATTGGATATCAAATATTCAAATTTCACAAATACAACCGTATGCCGACAAAGAAATATCGATTGACAAGGGTTTTTATCATTTGTACGACAATTTAAAATCCGAAATTATGACAACATTGTCTTTGATGACAAGTAAATACAGTACTAAACAACTTCTTATTACAGGTCATTCACTTGGAGGTGCGTTATCTACAATATTTGCGTTTGACCTAAAATACAATGATTATGATTACGATATTAATTCCATCATTACATTTGGATCTCCACGTGTCGGAAACGCCTATTTTTCCAATTACTTTTATTCTTTCAATTTATACTCAAAAAGGGTGACTCATCACAATGATATTGTTCCACATGTCCCCGAAGAATTTTTGAAATATCAACATATATATAACGAAGTTTGGTATAATGAAAACAATAGTCAATATACAATATGTCATGACGAATCTAATGAAGATCCATTCTGTTCAAATTCATGTGCTCCCACGAAATGTACAAGTACAACGGATCATTTAAATTATTTAAATATTTCAATGGGAAATGATGGATTATGTTAATGAAAGAATATAAATATTATGGATCGTAACTATACAATGTCTATTTATCCAGAATGCTCAATACCTCTCGTGGTATCATCTAAAATAAATAGGAAAATACAAACAATAAATAATTATGGATACGAAATATGGAACTACGACAACGATTATGTATGTTTTGATGAAAAACAGAGCATAAAAAATTGTAGATCCGTTCTCTTTTCTTATCCGCAACATAATTTATTATCGATAGGTCCGGGGAAAACAAACGATTCTGAAAAATTTTGCGAGAAGCATGACTGTAATGGAAGCATATATGTAAATGAATATATAGACGGGACAATGGTACATTTATTTTATGACAAAAGGCGAAAAATATGGGAAATTTCATCAAAAAGTCATATAGGTGGGAGTCAAAAATTACAAAATTATCAAACAAAAACCAATAAAACGTTAATGGAGATGTTTAAAGAGGGTTTGGGTTACGACAGTGTTAGTGATTTACAAAATATGTCTGTAATAAAAGATTTTCCAAAAAATTATAGTTACCAGTTTGTATTATTGCACCCAGAAAATGTAATATTGTATCCGATTAAACAGTCATTGTTATATTTAGTTGCGGTGTATGATATTACACAGAATACTCGACGTGCAATTCATATACCACCAATGATTTATGAAAAATGGTATTTTCTACAAAATACTACGATCCTATTTCCAACTCAAAAAAAAATAGATAAGTGGGAGGAAATTTCAAAAGAACAACAATCCGTTTATCAAGTTAATGAAAATATATCCGGATATATGGTACTGCATATAGAAAGTGGAGAAAGAACAAAAATAATGAATCCGCATTATATCCAGTCAAAAGAATTGAACAAAATTTCACCTAGATTGGGTTTGTATTATCTATGTCTTCATAAAAGAGATTTAGTCAATGAATATTTAGTATTTTTCCCACAATTTAGGAAAACTTTTCGAAAGTTTCAAGGATTGTTTCATGATTATATTGAAGAATTACATAGCGCTTATTTAGTAAAATATGTTTGGAAAAACGCATTACATGGGAAAATTAATGATAAATACAATCCTTATGTAGATGATATTCATAGAGAGTTGTATATTCCATCTTTAAAAACAGACAAAAGAAAGATTACAAAACAAACGGTATATCAATATATGATGAACAAACCACCAGGGGAAATATTGTATATTTTATGTTCATGTCGTAGAAAATCGGCAATTTAAATATCCGTGATATATGTATCATAGATACACATACGCCTTTTTAGCTTAGTGGTAGAGCATCAGTCTTGTAAACTGAAGGTCGCGCGTTCAATTCGCGCAGAAGGCATGTTCTTTACAAAGAGTTCTTTGTAAAGATCAACTTAGAATGTCCAATTACGACGGAAAGATGTTTTTTGAGATTTTAATACTTGTCTATTTGGTCCAGATACATTGACATTAATAAATTCAGACAGGTCGTAATCCCGTTTTGTGCGAAAATATAACACATGAACAATATTTTCATCCATTTCGTACCGTATTTGTGTAATATCATTCATATTGTCTATAGAGGATTTTTCTAGTTTGTACATTGTATTTTCTCTTTTGGACATAAGGCGGGAATATCCATCAAATGGGCGTAATATTTTTTCATCACGGATATCGAAGAAGGTAGAACGATTTATTGTGAATCCACATTGTAGAACTCGATCCTGTAATATGGTATCTTCGTATCCCCATCCCCATAAATTAGGGAATCCATTTGATTTTTCAAAATCGTCTCCTTTAATCGAAAACATTCCTCCGAGAGAGAACGTATAACCATAATAGTGCGCAATTTCACCCTGAATAGTTGTATAAGGAATTAAGTCGGGGGTTTCGGGTATAGAATCGATGTCATGAAATACAAATGTCATATTTTTGTATGTTTCTGGATACATGCGTCTTATTATGAAAAACCCAATGTTTTTTATACCGCCACGATTGAATGGACGATCATCTTTTTGGTGAATATAAAACACTTTTACACTATCATCATCCCATTTATTATATGTTTTCACACTGGATAAATATTCTTCAAATTGTTTTTTATTTTCTTCCCTATTACGATAGGGAACAATAAACACAGTGTGTGGATTTGGATCTGTCATATATATAAATAAAACATTTACAAATAATATATTAACACGCATTATACAACTCGGATAATTTACTCAATACTTGTAAATATTTACATGTGTGCTCCTTGTTTTTCTCGTCCATCATGCGAATCGGGTCTTTAATGACTTCAATAATACGAATGACTTCATCCGCATTCGAAACTTCTGCTAAATCACCACTATAATCTTTATCAATGAAAAAATCCACATTTCCACTATCAATTTCACTTTTGTAGTGTTGATATACATGACTATACCATATTTTGATAATGATGGAAGGACTTGCCATTTTTACCATTTCAAAAGACTTCTTTCCTTTCGCAATTTCCTTGTTTTCGGGATAAATGGTCTTAATATCATCTAGAAAGGAAAAAAATTGCGCATTGAATGTTTTTAACAAAGTTGATTTGTCGGGCATAGTGAATAAATATATATGAGAAGTATTTTTATATATATTATTGTATTATTATATATAATGATTTCAAATAAAAAGATTGCGTATATTGTTCTTTTAGTCGTAATTTTAATCGTATTTGTTTATGTGAATCGCTTATCCATTTTTCCTTTATATGAACCAGCGTTCTTCGCAAAGAAAGGACCTTCCGCGCCACAAGTAAATGAACGTGACGCATATAATGATAATAAAGACACCACGGGTAAAATAAACTCGATTAGTAGTGATCGAAATTTGGAAAATATTGATACAAAAATAAACAATTGTCAAAAATTAATTGACGAAATAAACGCAGTATTACCGAGAAAAATAGAAGATATTCAAATTGGAAGAGTTAGTCAAACAGAGAATTTAGAAGACGTGAATATAGATATTAATACACAGACGCAAATGACCCTTGATCCAATTACGAATCAGAATACTCCTTCTAGTATTTGGACAATAAATGCTATATTACCAAGAGGGAAACAGGGACCTCCAGGAATACAAGGTCAAAAAGGAGAATCGGGTATTATAGGAGATACAGGAAAACCTGGAAAACAAGGACAACAAGGTCCATGGGGGAAAGATTGTGACAAATGTTAAACAAGATTTTTATCTTAGGTTTTAATCGCATAATTATTTATATCAATGTACATTTATTTTTTCATTACACTGTTTATTATTATATCCATATATTTAGTAAAATCGAAGCAAGTTGAATCATTAGTATCTAGTGTGGTGGATGTAACGGACCCGAACGCATTAGAAAAAAAGGATTTAGCATTAAATAAAGAGAATAATCAGAAAAACAACGAAATATTTAACAAAAGAGTGTATTTGACAGATAATAAAATTAATTACAATTTTTTAGATAATCAAATAGATCTTTTGATCCGACAATACAATAATATAGAATATAATTACAAAAATTTCACACTTAATACTGCGAGTGTTGTAACAAGTACAAATCCAAATAGCAAACCTAATGTTATAATTGGTGGAAGTTTTCCAAGTAACATACAATTATCATTTGAATTCCCTCCTCCTTTACCTGGTATTACAGGAGCAGATGGAGAAGAAGGTGACAAAGGACCGCCTGGTAAAAAAGGAGAAACGGGTAAGCAAGGAATGCCCGGACCGTTTGGACCATGTCCCAAATAATTATCATGTCTTATTTTATAACACATAATATGCCAACCATAGGACAATTAAAACCGCCCGATAAAATGCCAGCAAGTCAAATACAACGTATTAAAAATCTAACATGTCCGCCACCAATCTTACCATCAAAAGTATCAGACAAATTAACAAAAATACAACAAAAAATGGCAGATCAAACCAAAAAGATAAGTATTTTAGAAGAACAAATCGAAGCTTTAGAGGCGCGATTGAATATTTCTTTTTCAGCAAACCCCGAAATAAAATTTGATTTACAACCCGGTCAGATACCTTATATAGACGTTAGCGGAACTGTTGAAAATGTGGTACTCGACTTTCATTTATGGCCAGCAAGAAAGGGTATTCAAGGAATTCAAGGTGAGCAAGGATCACAAGGAATTCAAGGACCATATAACGAGGTTCAAGGAACCCCTGGTATTCCGGGTTATTATGGTATTAGAGGCAAATCAACGAAATAATATCATATGCTTGTATATACGAATATAATATGGGAAGACATAATTGCGGTGGTAGAAATTTGAATTGTAATTGGACTGATTTAAGCACTACATATAGGAATAATAATAGCTACTCGGGTAGATATCGATTAACTTTGCTACAAAATTGTACGAAGTGTGTAAAAGAATTAAAGGCCGCTAGGTCCTATATACCTTCAAATCTATACAATAGGTGGTTAAATCGCGTAAATTTTATTTCGAAAAACAGACCGAATTACTTAATTAGCGCAAATAAAGGTTCATATAATTATTGTAGGAGTAGAATAAGATATTGGTTTTTTGGTTGGAGAAGTAAGTGTGTCTCCCTTGGTACTCAGTATTATTGGGACGTAAATGTAAATAATAATGCATTATCGCAGTTACAAGACTTGATAAATGAGGTCCAACGAATCAGGAATGATATACCGAAACAAGTTTATAATAATTGTGGAAATCCATATACATTATTGGACCAAAATGGAATGGTCAAATGTGGAACACAACAAAAATTAGATACTCAAAAAAAATGGATAGAAACAACCAATATGACAGATGCGAATAAAAGCGTAATGAATTCTATTAAGAATACAAAGGATTTTCCGCAATACAACTTAGCAAATAACCGAAATCGTACTATTACAACTATGTATGATTGGAACCCTATGGATAGTCGGTCATCTTATAATAGTAACTACGCGTCTATGCGTAAAAAGGATATTGAAAATAGAATAAACCAATATAATAGAAATATACCCAAACAATATAACAAGTGTAGTTACTCGAATACATCTATTAGTGTTGATAATAACGGTGTTCCTCAATGCGTTACAAGTGATTACAATAGTGCAATCGAAAATTGCAGTAAAGCATACGAACAGTCTCAGGTATATAAATATGGGAGTGATAAACTTATGCAATTATGGACTGATGTATCAAATAATATTCCTGGAAATACGATGAATACAAATCGAACCGTATTAAATACTGCAAACGATTCATGTAAAAAATGGGTTGAAATGTTCAATGAGTGGCAAGAAAAGGAGGAAGAAGCACTTAGAAAACCATGTACTCCAGAGCGCCCAATTACATCAGATAATGATAAGGTAATCAGTGCTATGATCGAAGAATGGTATGCGAATTCAACGAATCAGATTGAAACTTTAACGGATAAGTTGGATAGTTTAAAGGAGAAATTAAAGAATGTTCCACAATTATTAGAATTGAAACCTGAAAATGTAAGAGAAGCGCCTCCTGGTATTACGGGCACTGTGAGTGTAAAGAAAAGGAACGTACCGATTGGAGAATTACCAGTTCAATATTTAGAAATAATTTTACCAACCGGAGAACAGGGAGATACGGGAGAATCGGGTGCAAACGGAATACAAGGTATTCCCGGTATAGATGGCATAAGAGGTGATGTGGGTATAAGTGGAAAACCTATTGTACCCGATTATTTCAATTATAATAAGTAATTGTTTTTGTAGGTTTATTATATACAAAAACAATGACGCAATATATTTTATTTTTCTGTAGTGTATTCATATTTTTTATCATATTCTATTTATTAAATCATAAAGAAATAGAACCTTTAACGAATCGAAATGATATAGTGGATCCTCAATCCAATTTAGTAGATAGTGTATATTTGAACCAAAAGAATGCTAAATTGTTAGAATTACAAGAGAATTTGAGTAATATTCGCAATATTTTGTATAAAAAAAAACAATCTGAAATTTTATCTATAGACGTGAAACAAAAACAACCCGACGATAAATATCCCGATAAATTTAATGTGACAATAGAAAAAAAAGACGATTTTAGTCACGTTTTACACATAAACAATCCAATCGGAAATATTGGAGTTCCAGGACAACTTGGAAAGAATGGACAGAAAGGTGATGAAGGTCCGCAAGGAGATACGGGCGTTGTTGGTCATTGTGGAGCAATTGTAAATTAAACCCGCATCGTTTATATAGCATAATTCGGTTTTGTTTGAATTTCGTCCATCCGTGTTTGTTGTAATTTATCAACTGTAACATCTTTATCTATTTTATCTGCTTGGTATGTGTCAGGTGGTGTTTGAATACTAATAATTTCTTCATTTGCGGATACATAATTGTATAATTGACGTCGCCCACCATTGCCTTTTGCACTTAATTCATCAGGTGTCAAATGAAAAGATGTGTATTGTTCGGATGAAACATATCCTGATCCAAGTGATGTTCCAACTGGTTCTATATGCTGATTCATCATTTTTTTCTTTGTTTCTAAATTGGCTGCGCCTTGAAAATGTTGAATAATATCATCGCCTAAAAGAACACGATATCCATGTTTTACCAGAAGAAGTGCGGGAACACTTTGAATATTCGGAGGCATTACCACCTTTTTACCATTTTCCAAGAGAATATATGTCTGATTATTATTGACATCTTTCTCGCGTTTGTCAATACACAAAAAATTAAGTTTGTCAGACAAATTGCCTTTGACAATAAAATGTAACACACGTTGGCTATGCTTACAATAATTACTATAATACAAAGTATCCATTTTGTATTATAAATAGAATTGTATGATATTTCTATAACGCATTATTTGCTAAATATTTATTTCACACACATGCCATAAAGAAGACGGTTCTGAAAATAGAATACAGCATACATAAGAGCAGCATATACAGCACCACCTACAACTTCAGATCTAAGTCCTTTTTTGCTAAATAATCCGGCAACAAGACCGAGAAGTGTAAGAACCATGAAGATAAAAGCAATCACAGCAAGATAGTAGAACCAGTCGCAATATTTGCGATCAAGAGGAGTAAAGAGAGCAGCAACACCTTGTTTTTCCATTATATATTAAAACTATATATTTTTTGAAATGCGATAAAATAAAAACATACTATATATTTGTTATTTTTATCATATGGAAATTGTAAAATATTTAGTTGATGAATTTTTAGAAGAATATTATTTTGAAGTAATTTTGTTGATAATATTGAGTTTGATCGGAAGTATTTTGACGACGAACGTAATTACCTATTTCAATTCCACTTTAATCAACGCAGTACAACAGAATTCTATGACAGATACTGTTTTAAATTTCAAATATTTCGTTTCCGCGCGTGTTTGGATGGCACTCTTTGTCTATGGATATAAATTGGTTCAGGATGTTATTATGACGAATTTAAAACAATGGTTGCGATTTAATTTGATTAAGATTACATTAAAAACCAATAACGAAAACTTAAGCAATATTAATTTTACTAAATTAAATACGCCAATAAATCGTTTAGCCGAAACGTGTTATTATTCCATTGGGGACGCATTGAATTATACGCTTCCCTATATTATGTTTGTCTTCGTGAGCGTTATCTACTTCCTATATCAAAATATAGAAATCGGTGTTATTTTCTTAATTGGTAATATTTTATGGTGCTTATTGATTTATTATGTGTGGCCCATTTTACGCGAGCGTAATATTGATTATGAAAACAATTCGTTGTTAATTGAGCAACACTTAGTAGAAAATTTAAATAACGTTGATAAAATTGTGTCTCGTGGTCAAATAGAATATGAAACAATCGCATTTGACAAAGAAAAACAGGTGACGATTGATTCACATCGTAATTATTATTACAGTGTATCTACCACAAAGTTCGGTATTGAATTGATTACTATTGTAACAATGTTTGTATGTGTAGGTTATTCAATTCACTTGTTTTTTGAAAAGAAACTTGATGTTATTCAATTCGTTGCGTTATTTACATTGTTAATGGTATTTAAAGAACGTATGAACGCAAGCGCAAGTTTAATTAGTGATGCGATTGAACAAATGGGGCGATTAGAAGCAATTGTCGATTGGTTCAAACCCATTGAAAATAAATTACATTTATTAAGTAAGAATTATAATAAGATTGATTTACCACTCGAAAAGGTGGAATTGGTCGATGTATCTTTTTCATATAATGCCAATTCAGATCTTATATTCGATCGTTCAAATATTAAAGTGGAAACAAACAATCATAAAATTATTGGTATAACAGGACAATCTGGTAAAGGAAAAAGTACATTTACGAAGCTTCTCTTGAAATTATACAAAGTTGATAGTGGAAAAATTTTAATTGATAATCAAAATATTGAACATATTGATCCCGACTATTTAAGAACACATATTACTTATATTAATCAAAATTCTCGATTATTCGATAAAACAGTGCTTGAAAATATCCTTTACGGATGCAAGGATGAAGATATATGTAAAGAATATTACAAACAAATATTACAATATCCAAAAATTAAAGAATTGTATCAAAATGTGAAATTAGAAGACGATCTTGCGGGATATTCCGGTGAGAAAATCTCAGGCGGACAACGTCAAATTGCCAACATTATTAGTGGTTTGGCAAATCCTTCCAAAATCCTCATTTTAGATGAACCCACAAACGCATTAGACAAAGAGTTAAAAATGGAACTGTTAGAAATTATACGCGTATTTAAACAACACAAGCAATGTATTTTTATTATTACACATGACAAAGATGTATATCCGTTATTTGATGAACAATTGAAACTTTAATAAAAAATGAGATAAAGGTCTTATAAATATATATATACTTTATTTATAAGATGGACAATTCTACAATATGGAATATAATTGATACGTATTTTGAAGATAATCCACAAGCTTTAGTGAGACATCATATAGATTCTTTTAATGATTTCTACAAAAATGGTATTTATCAAATTTTTAAGGAGAAGAACCCAGTTGTGCTATATTCAAAATTAGATCCCGAAACAAATGAATATATGTCGCAATGTAAAATGTACATGGGCGGTAAGGATGGAACAAAGATATATTTTGGAAAACCAGTTATTCATGATGAAAACAATCCACATTATATGTTTCCAAATGAGGCGCGATTACGCAATATGAATTATTCCATGACTATTCATTATGATATTGATGTGGAATTTATAGATAAATTAAATCCAGGAGAAATGCCTAGTGTGATTGGAGAAAGTATTTCGGGAGGAATGGCAGATGGTTCTATTGATTTAATTAAAGAGGGTGGAATGAATAGTCTTGATAAGAATGAAAATCTATCACAAGCAGTTGGTGGAGATCAACAAGAAGAAATGAAAGAAGGAGGAAATAACACAGAAGAAATAAACAAACAATATGGTGGAGCAAGTCCAAAAGCAACTAAGAAAAAGAAAAAAGACAGTGATAAAATTCAATTTGAAATGACCACTAAGGCCGCACAAAACCTTCGCGAAGCATCGGAATCCTCTATTCACGGCAATACACAAACGCGGATTCATACTTTAGAGAAAATATTTCTGGGTAAGTTCCCTATTATGGTTCAATCCGATTTTTGTGCTCTGAACGGTATGCCCCGCGATGCTAAGTACAACTTGGGAGAATGTAAAAATGACTTGGGTGGTTATTTTATTATTGATGGTAAAGAAAAAACCATTGTATCTCAGGAGAAATTTGCGGATAATATGTTGTATATTAAAAAGGTAGATGATGAAAAATATTTGTATTCTGCCGAATTGCGTTCTGTTTCGGAAAATGCGTCGAAACCTGTTCGAACATTTTCAGTGAAAATATGTACTCCGTCCAAGAAATATACGAATCATCAAATCGTGGTGAAAATTCCTAATGTTCGCGCGCCAGTTCCCTTGTTTATTGTATTTCGCGCATTAGGTATTATTTCAGACAAGGAAATCATTTCCTATTGTCTCTTGGACTTGGATAAATATGAATCGATGATAGACCTATTTATTCCTTGTGTTCATGATAGTGCCAATATTATGACACAACAAAACGCACTGAAATACATTGCCCTTTTGACAAAAGGAAAGGGGATATCACATGCTCTCGAGATTTTGAGTGATTATTTTTTGCCTCATATTGGTGAAACCAATTATATTGCAAAAGCGTACGGACTTGGAGATATTGTGTATCGTTTGCTGTCTGTTTATAATGGAACGGAAACGCCAACTGATCGTGATAATTTCAAATATAAACGTATTGAGTTGGTTGGATCGCTTTTATATGATTTATTCCGTGAATATTGGTCCATACAATTACGTAACATTCATTTAGAATTTGAGAAACGGTTGTACTATAACCAAGAAATGTACGAATCTAATTTATTTGGACTCATTACACAAAATTATATGGATGTGTTTCGCGAACGTGAATTGGAAAAAGGATTTAAAAAGGCATTCAAAGGAAACTGGGGTGCGCACACTCACACAAAACGAATTGGTGTTGTCCAAGATTTAAATCGCCTGTCGTTTAATTCGGCATTAAATCATTTGCGTAAAACAAATTTGCCCTTAGACAGTGGTTCTAAATTGGTGGGTCCAAGAGTGTTACATAACTCGCAATGGGGATTTATTGACCCGATTGATACACCAGATGGCGGAAGTATTGGATTACATAAACATCTGGCAATTTCCACGTATATTACGCGCGGTGTTTCACGAGAACCTATGATTGCTTGGTTGCGAGAAAAATGGGCAATGAAACTTATTGAAGAATATAGTCCAAGAACACTTGCCAATGTAAGTAAAGTCATTGTGAATGGATTTTTGGTTGGCGGAGTAGAACAACCTATCGAATGTATCAAGACATTTCGACTTTATAGACGCAACGCACTTTTGCCGATTTATTCCAGTGCTACATTTGATTTTCGGTTAAATACTATTTTCGTTTATACCGACGGGGGAAGATTGAGTCGTCCTATTTTTTACAAAGACGAATTGACGAATAAATTGTCATATATGTCCAAGACAATGCTGAAACGATTACAAGACAATGACTTTTCTTGGAGTGAATTGACGACCGGTTTCAATAAAAAACGAGAGCACATTTCATTTAATCCTTCTGAAATGAATATTTATAGTTTGTATGATTTATACGAAGGAATTGAAACAGAAACAAATCCCGCAAAACTAGATCGTTTTTTACATGACAAAGCAGTCTTGGACTATATTGACAATAGTGAAAGTGAGCACACATTAATAGCATTGACACCCGAAAGTTTTGAGGAAAGCATGGATTCAAACGGAGTTTCAAAATATACGCATTGTGAAATACATAATTCTCTTATGTTCGGTATGATGTGTAATATGATCATTTTTCCTGAAAATAATCCAGCAACACGTAATTCATTTTCCTGTGGTCAAAGTAAGCAAGCATCTTCGTTGTACCATACGAATTATCAATTACGTATGGATAAAACTGCTGTACTATTAAATTATGGTCAAACCCCCTTGGTGAAATCTCGTTTCTTGGACCATATTAATAAGGAAGAAAATGTCTATGGTGAAAATGCGATTGTTGCGATTGCGTGTTATAGTGGATACAATGTAGAAGACGCAATGTTGATTAATGAAGCATCTATTCAACGAGGATTATTCCGCACATCGTATATTAGTTGTTATGAAGGACATGAAGAAACATCTACAGGTCCGGATAGTCGTACCGAAAAACGATTCAAAAATGTCCAAGAGGACCCAAATATTACAAACACGCGCAGTGGATCTGATTATAGTCAGTTAGACGAAAATGGATTAATTCGAGAAGGGACCATTGTGTCCGAAAATACGGCACTTATTGGAAGTTCTATTACCACATATCCTGTCAGTGAAATGGCAATAAATACACCAACATCAATAAGTGATGAAACTAAATTTCCCAAAAAAGGACAAAAAGGTGTAGTCGATCGTGTATTTATTACGGATGATGAAGATGGAAAACGGTTGGCAAAGGTTCGTATTATTGAACAACGTATTCCAACGATTGGCGATAAAATGGCATCGCGTGCCGGACAAAAGGGAACGATCGGTCTAGTGGTTCCCGAACGTGATATGCCTTTTACAAAAGATGGGTTAAAACCGGATATTATTATTAATCCTCATGCGATTCCTTCACGAATGACCATTGGACAATTGGTCGAATGTATAACAGGAAAGGCATGTGCTATGGTAGGCGGATTTGGCGATTGTACTGCGTTTAACAACAAAGGATCGAAGATCGGGGTATTTGGAGAAATATTAACCAAACAGGGTTTTCATTCTAATGGAAACGAGTTATTATACAACGGTATGACAGGTGAGCAATTAGAAAGTGAAATTTTCATGGGTCCGACGTATTATATGCGTCTGAAACATATGGTGAAAGATAAGATTAATTATCGCGGAACAGGTCCAAGGACAAAATTAACAAAGCAAACGGTTGGAGGTCGTGCGAATGATGGTGGGTTACGTGTAGGAGAAATGGAACGTGATACGATTATTTCTCATGGAATTAGTGATTTTTTGCGGGAATCGATGATGGAAAGGGGTGATAAATATTACGTGGCAATTTGTAACCACAGTGGGTTAATCTCTATTTATAATCAATCGAAAAATTTATTTATGAGTCCAATGGTGGATGGACCATTAAAATACATTGGATCATTAGAAAACGAAGATCTACGTTTAGAACACGTTACGAAATTTGGTCGCTCATTTAGTATTATTTGTGTGCCCTATACTTTTAAATTGTTAATCCAAGAACTTCAAACAATGAACATTCAAATGCGCATTATAACAGAAGACAATATTGATCAAATGGAGAATATGTCTTATTCAGATAACATTACGCAACTAACGGGTAAAAAGAATACAACCGACTTATTAGAGTCCATACGTGAAATTATGAGTAAAAAACAACGCAATCGTATAATCACGCCCGATGATAATGATTTTACTCCTGAATCACCCAAATATAATCCAAATAGTCCATATTATGCCGATATGAGTCCCGAATATGGTTCTACTGCGACTTCGTATGATAAAGATCAAGTATATGATCCGAATAGCCCACCTTATTCGGCAGTATTGGGCAGAGTAATGACACGAAAAGAATTTGATGCGGCACAAAATGATTCAACCAGTCCATTATATGATCCGAATACTCCTCCATATGCTCCAGGAACTCCTCTATATGCTCCAGGAACTCCTCCATATCCACCAGGAACTCCTCCATATCCACCAGGAACTTCAGTATCATCACCTGGTGAAGGACATACCAGTGAAGAATTCAACACACCTGAATCACCTGGATGGATCCCACACTCTCCCGATTATCCACCTCCTGGAAATTCACCCCAGGAAGGAGGTGGGTCCAGATATAATGTTGGTGAGCGAGTATGTTTAAGAAATTGCAAAGATAATTATCCAACTAGACCATGGAAAGTAAGTCATGTAGGTGGAAAATTTATTACTGTTTCAGCAATAGATCGAACCGGACTCGACGATAACGATACAATGAATGTGGTAACACCTTTTGACATTTATCCCGAAGATCAGGCACATATTCAACATCCACCAACTTCAATGATAGAAAATACGCCTATTGTTCAGCAACCAAATGGAATCATGTCTCAACCAGTATCACAACCATCAATTGTAATCGCCCCCAAATTCTTTAATGGTAATGGAAGTGACCATTCAACCGAAGCTACACCCACCAATGGTAGAACACTAACCGAGGATTTTATAAATGTTCCCGACCAACCGAGTATCGTAGTGAAAGATAGTGTAAAAGATTCTCCATCTATCACAAAAAAACCCCAAAATTCGGATATTGATTTTTCCAACATCGTCATTACGAAAGCAGGACAATAATAAATATCAATAAAATTGATTTTAAAAAAATGAATTAAATATATCATATACAGATATATTTAGTAAAATGTCAAGTATTAGTACTCGTATTATCAATATTTACAAGTCACGAAAGACTTTATTGGATCAACTGGATTCACATGGTTATGCTATCGAAGACTATGAAAATTTCACAATGAATGAAATTGATTCAATGTTGTCTAATTCACAATTGGATATGTTATTATCGAATGATCAAGGAAACAAAGTATATGTAAAGTACTATTTTGCGTTGAAACAGAGTACAAAACAAATAAAAAAGGAGGCACTTGATAATATTATTGAAGATCTATTTATTTTAGAAGAGGTTCTTACGAAGAAGGACACGTTAATTGTTATTATTGACGACGAACCGAATGATGCGATATTAACACGAATGAAATATTTATACGATCATGATGGTATTTTCGTTATTATTCACAATATTCATCGTCTTCAATCCAATATTTTGAAACATACACTGGTTCCGAAGATGAGACCTTTAAATGAAACTGAAGAAACCGAGTTTTTAGAAAAATATCAAGTACGTGATAAACGTCAATTACCTGAGATTTCACGATTTGATCCTCAGGCATTAGTAGTTGGATTACGACCTGGAACAATTTGTTATATTCAAAGACCTAGTGTAACTGCTCTATTAACTGACTATTATCGAATTTGTGTATAAAAAGTATATATCTATAAGTTATAGATGTCTTTTGAAAAACAATACAGTTATGAATTAAGTTATAATCCATATAATTTTTATTATTCAACAAATCGTCAAGATTTACCCGGGGATGAAAAATGCAAAGAATTAAAAGAAGAAAACGAAAGCAAATTATTAGATTGTGAAAGTACTGTTTTTGCTGATAAATGTTATCAATATGAATTATGTAAAAACAAGGATTTAGCAAATGAAATGTACGAACGTAGATTTAATCATCAAACAAGTGAAGCAAGTTATGAAAATTTACATTTGAAATATAAATATGGACTATTAAAAACTGTCAATTTAAGTGTTGGGATTGTAGGTGCTTTAGTATTTATCTATTATAATAATAAATAGGGATTTTATATATATGTTTGTAAAATATTCACCATCGCCTGAAACGGCTAGTTTAGAAATACCAGAAAATGTATTTCAAAAGCAAAATGAGATATCTGATGAATTAAATGATTTTCAAACTCAATATTCACGTTATATGCGATGCCAAAATGAAAACACTGCTGATAAAGTGGATCCTCCTTGTGATTTAAACGGTAGTGATAATTTTAGCAACTTGAAAAACGCATATCGCAAATTATATTCATCGTTAGATGAAATGACTACAGTGTATGATAATCAAACAACAGAGAACGGAAAAACAGTCCAGGTATATAATGAAAATGAAGAACAATTAGATGAAAACTACGACAACGTTTTGAAAATGAGAAAAGACCTCGATAATCGTCTTCGATTTCTACAAGAATATTCGAATAGTGCTATTTCGCCAACATTTAGAAGATTAGACAGTGTAAATTTGATAAATATTTTACTCGTGATTTTTGGGTGTTGTTTAGTATATTTTTTGATATTTGATTTATAGATTGTAGAATTAATATCCATCTAATATAAATAGATTATTATATGGATTCGAATAAAATATTCACACATGAAAGATTAACAAAATTTGTAGATGATTACAAAGATTATATACAAGAGAAAAAAAAGGAACAAGGCGAGAACCCAAACGGAAATTTTGATTATTATCATTTTGATCTTAATCCAAATGGTATTATTACATCATTAATGGGGAGATATAGTCATGAGATTTTATCTGGAGCATCAACCTGGTCACCAATGGCATTTAAAAATGGGATAGATGGTTGGAAAATGACTTTAGCGCGGGGTCTTAGTAAATATAAGAGAAAAGAACAAGAAAAGTTTCATAGTAATGCAAATAATGGACTCAATTTTATTATTAATTACGATGAATTGCCAGTCGGTGTATATTACGGTCCAGTAAATATTAACATTGATCAAGATTATTATACATTAAAAGTTGCTACAGAATATAACGATCGCGGTACTGACAATTCCGTTTTAGGAATTAGTTCGGATTTGACTACATTGAAAACGGGAACAAATGACTTGCTTTACAATCAAAAAGGGAATATGGCATATAAATTAGTTACAGTAAATTGGTATGGACTTTTTTATGGAGAAATTGGTTCATATAAGATTACTTGTACTGGCGAGAATTGTACATTTTATGTATGGTTTGGTGACGAAGCAATATGTGAATATACACATTATAATTGTATTGTAAATAACAATAAAACGGAAAGTGACGATTTATTTTTCTCGTATAACAAATATGTTCCTATACGTATCCAATGTTATTATTATGGAAATGTTCAATCGACAGTTGATTTTGAAGTCAATGTACAAAAATTAACAACGGGACAGGATCAACGTTCGTATAGTGATGTTGCTTTACATAAGGTGTTTTTCCATTCTCCTACACCACCATTGGTATTATATCATGCATATGTATCGTCAAACGAACAAGATTTTACGAATGATGAGTTTCAATGTATATCGTTAGTAGATATTAAAGATGACGAACTTTATGTGAAAGATTATGGTAACTTGCTTATTTTTTATAGTAGATTCCGTCAATTTTTATCAAACAGTTTTAATAATGAATATGATTACAATAATGAAAATAGATTATCTTATGGTGTAATTCCGGATATTAATATACAATATACGATTCAAGGAATGGAGGGATATCCATTCGCATACTCTATTTATAAAATAAACTCCGATGCTCGTATGGGAAAAACATATCAAATTAATACCAAATTAAATGACAATATTTCGTATCCAATGAAAGAAATGAAAGTAACGAATGAGAATTCAATGTTAGCATATTCTGACGTGTATAGCACATACCAGGGATTTTATCCCAACAAGGATAGTTTGGATATTCGATTTTATAATGAAGCAATTGATGCCGATCCATTACAATGTAAAGAACAATGTAATAAAAATCCTTCATGTGGGCATTATTTTACATATAAATCATTAGGAAATGATAAGTGTGTAATTAATAGTAATACGAAAGAACCCTCTTTTAATCGTGTTCCACCAAAAAATACACATAGACCCATTGACGAAAATTCTTCGTCATTATATATGAGAAATTATCAATTAAATGTTACACCAGAACAGAGAGATTGTATCAAAATCGGTTCCACGTCAAATGAATCAATTGTTGTCAAAAATACATCGAATTACTCCGATACATTTGAATATTCATCCTATAATCTGGATAAAACCCCAATACAATCCGTAGAAGAAATGGGTATTTGCGGTGATGAAAAATATATTCAATTTAAAAACGATTCAGCAGACTTGTTGTTTAAAGATACAACTTATTATAACGACGGAACGTGGATTGAAAATTTTGAAACGAAAGAACCTGTTTCGAAATACACAGATGTCATCTCCGACACAGGAGATGCTGTACGAACAAACTTATCGAATGAACGAGTCTATGAAAAAAAGGCAAAAGCAATGAACAAAAATTTTCAAAAACTTCGAAATAAAGATATTCCCGATTACTTAGCTACAAAAGAAATATTAAAGAGTAAAGAAAAATACGACTATGATGGTGACGATTTGTATTTTAGAAAAAAACGACTTCCTCATTTAATGGAGAAAAAGATTATGGATCATAATCAACTGTATTTAAATACAAAATTATTATATACTTTAGGAACAGTTACATGTGCTACCCTCATTGTACTTGCTATTATACTTGCGCGTGAATAATATTGTGAAACAGTATTCAAACAAAAGATTTATATGTTTCTAATATATAACATTAGAAATATGTCGGAAAATAATGGAACATTTGATTTATCTGGTGTTTTCCAGGTACAACAAAATTATTTAACAGATTTATCTAACTCATATCCCGATGTGAATAATGGTCCGGTTATTGCCAAATATATGCTGGATTTACAAAATAAAGTTAATGATGTTACACAAAGTTATAAAGACGCAAATACATCTGCTGATAATGTGCTTACTGAACAGAATCAAATGATTGATATTGTAGAAACCGAGCAAAATCGCTTGAAAAAAAAGAAGGAACTCATCGATCAAGCTGAAATGGAAGAGCGTCGTAAAGTATTATTAACAAATTCAAACCGTCTTCGCAATGCCGAATGGACAAAAATTATACTGGTATTCATATTTTGTATCACCATTCATATTTTGTTGATTGTATTATACAAGTATTTATTTAGTGAATCCGAATCTGGTAACGCGTTTAGTATATTTGCTTTACTTCACATTGGTAATTTTGCTTTTTGGACAATTGTTGCTTTTTATTTGTACATAAATATTCAAACGCGTAGTCAAATTAATTTCGATCAACTCGATTTGCCCCCTCCCGATACAACTGTCGGCGATAGCACACCTGCTGTAGCAAATTATAACAATTTATTTGCGGATCTTGGAATGTGTGTTGCCGATTCATGTTGTGGTCCCCAAACCAAATATGATAGTACATTGAAAAAATGTGTTGATGTCGATTATAATCCGAATCTGATCTCTGAAAACGCAACACCCGGATCATCGCCAAGTGAGGTGAAAGAAGGTTTTGATGCTCAAAATGGTATTACTACATTAACTACTTCACCTCAATTTATAGAGGGTAGAACATTGCAAGGTTGGAACACTGATTCAACATATGGTTATCCAATTCCAGTATCTGAAGATACTTCAGATGACGAAACACCATTTGACCCATTGACTGCTTCTGAAGAGGAACTACGAGCACATACAAGAAACAATGTAAAAAATTCAATGAGTGGTATTATGGGTTCATTGAAAGGTATGACTACCGAACCAACTATCCCCAATATGAATGATATAATGGGTAATATGGATCCTAGCTCACTTTTAGGCAAACCTCTCGACACCTCAACCAAATGCGGTTTTACTACGATGACAATAGATATGAATGAACACCCCATTTACGCACCGCATAAAAATTGCGCATATTTACCTAGAAAATTTACATTGGAACAAGAGAACATTGTTTCGCAAGGAATTGAGAAACGAATGACCAAATATAATTAAAATCGTCATATTATATAAATGGGAACTGCATGGTCTGAATTTATTGATGACAGTACAAAATCAAAAGAACAGGTATATGAAATGGTGAAATGGCAAAACCAAATGATGGAAGTTGAAAGTGCCAAACAACGTGATAAATATTCAACTGATAACGCCCGCATTAAATTCATTAGTCAAGATATTATGGGTTGGAATCAATTGAATTTTATATTATGGTTGATTTATTACGTGATCGTGATTGCTATATTCTATGTATTTTATAAAAATGAAACCATAGATTTGACAACAAAACAGAAAACACAAATCGGAGCATTTTTCGTATTATATCCTTTCTTGATTACATCACTCGAATTAGTAGTATATAATTTCTTGAGTTTTATTGTGAATCTGATTAAAGGACAACCTTATCCAAAACATGGTAATGAACAACCGCCATTTTCACTCTTAGATGGATTGCCATCTGTGTATTACTAAAAATATTTGTGTTCATTATAATAACGTATTATGTTATAATGGGAGCATTTTTTTCAATTTTCATGAGACACTATAAAACTGATTTTCATGAGGAATTAAACGAGGATATTTCGTATGATGTAGAAGAAATCATTGAAACACCAATTACGCAACCTGAGAGACAATGTATATTTACAAAGTCACCTAATAAATTTGGGTTATTAATCGGTATTAATTATATTTCGAATAAAAGTAAAAATGACGATTTAAATGGTTGTGTTAATGATATGAACAATTTATGCGAATTTTTACAGAATGATTGTCATTTTTCAAGTAAACAATTGACCGTCTTGGAAAATAAAAACGCAACGTACGAAAACATTATGATAGAATTGGGTTATTTGGTGTATCACAGTAATGAATTTCCAGGATCGGAGATCTGGTTTAGTTATTCCGGACACGGAACATCACAATATTCCTTTTTTGAACAAGACAATCGCAGTGAAGTAATTTGTCCTAGTGATTATCAAGAGTGTGGTCTTATTAGTGATGTGTGGTTACAAGAGAATTTTGTTCGAAAATTACACAAAGATACAAAACTATTTGTGTTAATGGATTGTTGTAATTCGGGATCTAATATGAATTTACCTTATACTTTAGAAAATGGTATGGCAATAAAACGCGAATATAATTACGATACGAGTGAATTATGTACGATTGTCAAAATAAGTGGATGTCGTGATGATCAAACTAGTGCTGATTATTATGATAATATTGACAAAGAATTCCAAGGGGCACTAACAAATGAGTTTTTAAAATTAGACTACCACTCTTCCATGGCAACCAATATCCAAAGTGTTGTGAGAAATTTAACGGGTCGAGGTTTTACTCAGCGTCCAGTTTTATCATTTTCTAATGAAAAATGCTCCGAAATGACATTGATATAATTATATACAATTTCACTGGTATAAAAAAATGAACAAATAACATATAGTATATGTTATTTGAATTGGCAAATCAAAATGATATTGTAAATATTGAAAAATGTGGCAATGAAAGTTTGCCACTATCTTACACCGAAAACGATATTCGTACTATGTTAGAAGATGCACAATACAAAATATTTAAAATTCGCCATAACGAATCATTTGTAGGTTTTATTATTACAAAACTAAATGAAGAAGAACAAAATATTCATATCATGTCAATCGCAATATATCAATCCTATAGAGGAAAGTCTGTTGGTTCGAAAATGATAGATTTAGTAAAAAAAACATTTCCAGAGGAAAACATTACTTTGTATGTTCAAACAACCAATAAACGGGCTATTTCTTTTTATAAGAAGAACGACTTTCTTATTATGAATACAAAAAAAGATTATTACCATAATCTTGAAAACAACGACGCTTACACGATGATTTATCTCATTTAATAAGTGTCTGTTTTTCTTTTTCTGACTTGCATTATTTTTATTTTATGTTTTAGAAGACGAAGTTTGTCTTTATCAATCATATTTACCATTACCATTTTATCTACCATTATTTTTTCAGCTGTAACAAGCTTGAATTTTCGACTAATATTGTCAGAGCACATGTTACAAATTGCGTAAATGGTGTTATGGTAATGGGGGAATAATTGCGAACATTGTTGATTTTGGCATATTGCATCACCGCATTTATTGCATGTAATTATTTTTTTTTTTTCATCACAATTGGAACAAATATCTACGCCGTCGCTATTTCGATGGAATAAATACGATTCTACATGGGAATCACCCAATTTTATATTATTGAAACTCATAGTTCATGTTTTTACATTCATAATAACACGAAAAAAACCATCAATTTTATGGTATAATTGATTGAATGAATTTTTTAGAATTTGCTTTGTGTTGCAGGTAAATATTTACAATTTCTGCAGGGGTCCATTTGTTTTCTTCAATTTTCGATAATTCCTTTGTTGGTAATTTTTTTCCATACAAATGAGAATATATGTCACCGAATGTTTTACGAGATAGTTTAGACATTTCTAATTCAATATCAATACGACCCGGACGAGTTAGTGCTGGATCCAATTTGTCGTAATGATTACTCGTAATAATTAAAATACGTCCGGGTGTTTCACGAATACCATCCCACATATTTAAGATATCATCTAAGGTAATTGGGTCCTGTTCAACAATTATCGATTTAACTTTTTCAGTAGTGTCATTATTTTCATCATTTTCATCATTTTCATCATTTTTAATTTGTTTGGGGTTTAGTTTGAAATGTGGTTTTACAGAACCCTGTTTGGTATGATATTCGCGTTTTAAGACAATATTACCCATACAATCAATGTCTTCAATGACAATAATTTTCTTATCAAAACTAATAGAATCTTCTTCATTTTTACGATTATATGTGGTTTCGTAGAAAAATTGGTATAATTGTTTCCGTGTTTTGAATAATTTCATTGGTAAAGTAATAATGTGACGTTTTGTAAGATGAGCAATACATTTGATTAGTGATGTTTTACCGGTCCCTGGGGGACCATGAAGACCTATACCAAGATTATAGGGAATACCCTTTTTATAGTACCATTCTTTATTTTCTAGAAAAAACTTCAATTTAGAGAGGACATTTTCCTTATTGTCAAAAAACATATTGTCAAAAGATCGTGTAGTATTAAATTCATCCTCTTTCCAACAATCAGAATAATAATCTTCACCTTCTAATTGTTTAATACTATAAACAAACTGTTTGTTTACACGGTCTGTGCGAACGGTTTCTACATATTGATTGGTTAATTGGTTTAAAAACTGTTTAATTTCAACCGTATTTGCTTTATATGAAAACACATCAATAATAATATATTCACTTGACGACAACGACGATGACCGTTTTTTTTCATGAGTTTCAGAATTGATATATGTTTTTCCGTATATTTCTAGGTCCTTATCAATTATATAACAACGTTGTTGAGAAATATAATAAAATGTATCATTTGATTTTTTAATGCGAGAACTAGATGATGTATTTAATTCCGTAACTTCGTGTATATGTTGATCAATATGATTTAATCGCATTAGATGTTGCCAAAGCGCTTTAAAACTATTTGTAAATGATTCAGTTACACTAATCTCTCCTGAATATTCACAAATATTTCGTATTCGCTCTCCTTTTAATACAACACAATTTGCTTTTGAGAATAAACTTTTATAATTGAAATCTGAAAAAATGTCAAATATTCTATAAAAATTAACTTGCTCTATTTTCGATAATATTTGTGAAAAAAATGTCATAACCAGCGGTATAATTACCATTGACATGACTGTTTGATCATTAAATTGCATTAATAACATATAACGTTCATAACGTTTAAATATATTATATTAAGACTTATAATTTTTGTCATCAACCCGATTTCGTATATAAATATAATATTTAGGCAAAACAATATAATAAATATATGGCAATATAGAATAGTGATATGGTTTCAACTGTACTTCTAACTAGTTTGACTACTGCTTTGTTTCTTGCGTCAGCATCTGCGTATGACGTAAAGGATCGGTTTCAAGGGTGGGTAAGTGAATTCAAAGTTCGCATTGAAAATGACGAACACCATGATCATATTTTTGCCAACTGGTTGGTAAATGACGAGCATATTAAAAATACAAACAGTCAAAATAACACATATATTTTGGGACATAACCAGTTTTCTGGTTTAGATAGTGAAGAATTTTCACAATATTTGGGATTTTCGGGAATGTTGGGATCTAGAATGGAACATCTAAAAGAGAAGGTAGATGAGGTCAAGTGTTTGACACATTGTGTGAAGAACTACGACAAATCAAACAAACTAGGAACAGTTGATTGCGTGAAGCAATGTTTGGATGACCATATCACTGTGGGTGTAGCATCAAGTGTAAATTGGGTTGAAAAGGGCGGCGTAACCCCTGTAAAGAATCAGGGACAATGTGGATCATGCTGGTCATTTTCTACAACGGGAGCATTAGAGGGGGCATATTTTGTTGCTCACGGAGAATTAAAATCATTTTCTGAGCAACAACTCGTTTCTTGCGATAATCGCAAGAATGGCGGGAAGGACATGGGTTGTAATGGGGGACTAATGGACAACGCATTTACTTGGATTGAGAAGAATGGAGGTCTTTGTTTGGAGGCAGATTATCCTTATACTTCTGGTACATCCAAGAGTGCCGGGAATTGCGAGACAACTTGTTCTGTAGTGAGCAACAGTGATGTTGTCAGTTTTGTTGATGTAAAGGCAAATTCAGATGATGATATGATGAGTGCGCTCAATCAACAACCTGTATCAATTGCGATTCAGGCAGATCAGAAGGATTTTCAACTGTATAAGTCTGGTGTGTTTAGTGGATCGTGTGGAACACAACTAGATCATGGTGTATTGGTTGTAGGGTATGGAACTGAAGATGGCAGTGATTATTATTTGGTGAAGAATTCATGGGGAACTACATGGGGATATAATGGCTATATTAAACTGGGTCGTGGGTCTGAATATAATAATGGTGCGGGACAATGTGGAATGTTGATGCAAGGGAGTTATCCAATTGTTTAAACCCTTGGCAATTTGAAATGGAACATTTCAAATCACAAGGGTCAGATGCCGGTAAGAATTTAAACATGTGTATAAGTAAGGCATCAAAATACAAAATAAATATAAAATGTGTTTTATATTTATAATATCAATTACACGACTTTCTAATATTGATCCATTTATGTGTTTATTCATGACGAACGAACCCATTCGCAATTCCCTGCCCGTTCCATATATACATTGGATGGAACCTATTTTGCATCAGGTGGTATAAAATTGATTTATACTCAAACGTATATGTAAATAGTATAACAATGATGGAAAATTATCTAGCAAACCCGAATACATACTATGTAAAACAAGGAGTAACACATAAAGAATATTTTATGCAAAAATATGTCTATCAATTAGGTATAGTAAATGTACCAGAAATTATTGAATATAATGAAGAAAGTAAAACAATGGTTATGAAGAAAATCGGAACGATGAATATATCAGATTATTACGGAGGTGATGCGACCGATATACCGAATGAAATATTTGACCAAGTAATTAAAATAGTACGTACTCTTGTATTACATAACATAGAATATCCGGATTTAACTGGGTATAATTTCATAGAAGATAGCGATGGAAAAGTATGGATAATTGATTTTGAACACTCTAGTATGATGACGTCATCAGAAGTTAATAATATTCATATACAAAATATTTGTAACGGTTATAAAAAATGGAACCCAGAATTTGCATAACTTGATTTACATCTTTAAATCATCATGGGGGCGACATTATGAATATTATTATTTATTGAATAATAATAATCAATTATAGCAACGACATAATATACAGATAAATAGTGACCAATATAACCACTGAAAAACACCCTAATCCCATATTTAATGCGACTTTTGTTCCAAAATCAGTGTAACCAGCAACCATGTCCGAAAGAGTATGTCCGAAAAGCGCGCCATACAATGCTCCATATGCACCAAACCCTTCAAAATATTTCTCTAATTCAATTCCTAAAAGAGCAAAAAACGCAACAATAGCATTATCAATGAAACCAAACTTAAATCCCTGTAATTTTTCCGTCATTATAGTATAAGAATACTTTAATTATGAAACGTTCTTTTTCATTGAATAATTTAGACACAGTAATCCGTAATGTTTTTACACAATATCCACCTCCTTCATATGGAGAGTTGGTAAATGACCACAAATATATTTCAAAGAGTATGAGACTTTTTTTTATAAGACGATTTTATAAACATATAAAAAAATGATTTTATCATTTGGATATATCAAAGATGTGTTGGCATGTATAGGGTTTCTCCTTTGTTTTTCGGTTGTCTATTTATCAAACAATATTCAATTTTTACGACCTTGGATATTATTAGCATTGTTATTTGCGTTTTTAATAGATGGTATTTTTTCACTATATCCATCTTTACACAATCTCTCGATATACGAGTTAAAATAAAAAATGATTTGAATATATTATTTTCATATCATTTATTTTGTAAATATACTTTTATTAAAATACTGCCTCGGGAATTTCCATTTCTATATCAGAATCGGGTGTATTTGTTTGCTCATGATCCGACGGATAAGTTAATTTCACATCCATCCATGTACCATTGCGATTTTTACCATACATGCGGTCCATATATTCATATACAGATTTAGGACTAGGTTGTTTGGTTTTACCACAATTGGTAAGAAACCACATCTTAAACTCTTCGGAAATCTGCTCTTTACGAACCTTCTTTCCTGTATGTTTTTTGATACGCTCACCTACAAACTGAGCAACATGATCCTGACTTTCGCGGTATTTACTGCTTGCCTCCAATACTGTGTCACAATCCTCAACTCGTCCTTCGTTTTCAAAAGCAAGTTGAACAAGCATTGCTAGAAAGGTTTCACGCCAAATAGGAAATTTTTTCATCAAGTCTCGATCAATCTTGTATTGAAACGGGCGGTCTTGATCATCATCTTTAGGATTTTCTGTGAATAAAGATTGGAAATTTGCTACTTTCAAACGACGCCATGTACCATGATCTTGCGTACGAACTTGCATCAACTGATTACAACAGACCACTAAAGCAAACTGAGGAATAAATGTGAGGGATTTTGTCATATATGGTGCTCGCGCGGTAATTGGTTCTACGCCACTTACTAACTCCTTCATCGGACCTTCGTGAATGATGTCAGTGGATTCAGGTTCCTGCATCACTACGTAGCGAGCACCTTTTAAACCAACTACCTCTGGAGCTAGACCACCAATTTTTCCACGACCCTGGGTAATCAAAGAAATGGGAGAAGTTGCCTTATATGTTCCTAATGTATGAGTCATCAGATCGGTCAAAACGGATTTTCCATTCTGTCCAAATCCAATATAGTTGTATAACGCCTGATTTAGTGAAGGCATACCGATTAATACCGCAGACAAATGATTCCACATATAAGAACATAGTTCTGGGTTGGGGAACAATTTTCTCATAAAATCTTCTAGTTCAGGAATGGATTCCTTATGTTTGGAACTAGTTCTAGGATAATAATTGATGTTTGTGCATTTTGTCAAATAATCTTCAGGACGACCTTTGCGAAACTCTTTCATATTGAAATCAACTACGCCATTTTTACACGCTAGTAAATAAGGATTGCTATCAAGTAGATTAAGGAATTCGTCGTCGTAGAACAAATCACGAGCTTCTTGCATGATATTACGCTTATCGCTTGTCTGACCCAAACGCTGTACAATCTTTAATACAATATCAATACGCATTTTTACTTGCTTGTATTGATCGTCTTCCGGATCCAAAGTCACCAAGTAATTTTGGAGTTCGGTCACCTTGTCTTCATAGAGCTGTCGCAATTCGGTTGAAATAGAACGTCGTAATGTACTTCCACAATCGATTTCATTCCATCTATGCTTTTTAAAACGCCACCATGAACCATTTTTCACATCGGCACATACATATTCGTCTTTATACATTTGATGTAACACAATCGCAATATCATAGTCGGTGGATCCTTTGGCATTTTTTGCCGGATTAGCAATTGATGTTGCCGATACAGCATTAATAGTCATATCTAAATAATATCCTACGGTATTCTTACGAATCACTTCGGCACCTTCTTTGTTGTCTTGCGTTGCCCAATAAATAATGGACCGTTTTGTTACTCCCGAATCACGTTTGATGTCAAACGTATCCCATGTATCACATAGATCGGGAATAGTATTGTAATCAAAATTAGAAGATCGGGCACTGAATGCTAACCAAACAATTAGCAATTTATTGGACGTATTCTTTAATGCCCATCCAACGCGAATCCATTTTGCGTATGAACCGGAACCATAGTAACTTTCGGGTAACACTGTAGTATATTCATATATTTCTCGCAAAACATAATCAGACGGACCAATGGAATCTAAGAAATACTGTAAATGTTTGTCAAGTTCTTCCGCATTTTTAATTCGAGAAATGTTATTTGATCCAGAGATCTCATCATAACGAACGGTAGTTGGCGATTTCCTTCGATTTGGTTGCTGTGTATCTTTCGATTCCAATAATTGAAGAAATTGTTCTTTATAAAAGAATTCTGGGTGATTTTTATAACGCACAGAGAGTTTTTCGAAATTTTCCGCATTTAAATAATCGGTCGGTTGCCCACGATTATTAATAAATTCTCCATCATCTGCGTCATAAGTTATATCATATACTTGTGTTAATTTATATGCCTCGTGATTTGGTTTTGATGACCCATACAATTGCCAATTTGTATATCCTTTGGTGATTCCATCATCGAATACATCTGTCCAATTGTTAATGATTGGAAAATCCCCCCATGCGTCCTTGATTTTATCCAGAACACGTTCTCGCAAAATTTGTTGTCCTTTATGATCCATTTGAATCCCAATGATCATATGAATACCATCTTTGGTGATATTTTTATCTTGAACCCGATTCACATTGTCCTTTTCGAAAAGGAAAATCGAAAACGCACTATTTTCGTCAAAATTGAAAATTGTATTGAGTTCGACTAAATAAACATCAACCAAATCGTCCAAATGATCTTGCTCATACACACGTTCTGATAAATCATACGCAAAATGTAGGTCAAGATCGACAGCAATGGGTGCGTTCTCACTCATTTGTTTTTCGGTAAAATATTCGGTTTTCTTCTTTGATACGATGTCTTTCCAATAGAGTTTCATAAACGAACTCCACTCGTTGTCATCTATATAATAAGACCCCCCATGAATGTTTCGTTTGGAATCGCCAATACGTGTATGTGAAGGACCATGACTATTTTCAGGTTTTTTACTGTGTTGCTTTAGAAACTCAGTCAAGTTTTTATATTTTTTGTCAGGTTGTTCAGTGCGAACGACAATATTTTCATTCACACCGTCTAAAGTATTGATTTCCATTGTATAATATATGATACAAGTATATTTATTTCCTTTTGATAAATCAATTTTGTGTAATATATCTACAACATATATATGCTCATAAAATATTTATATTCATTCAACGAAATATTATAATCGGTCTAGTTGATTTAGACGTTCTTCTTGATCCACGATCGTAGGAATATGTTGAATCTTATATATTGTTCCAAGATTACTACTTATAATATTAATAACAGTAATCACATAATTGAAAATACATATCAAAATTGAATATGTTACAATTGGGATAGAGATAAATAATTGATATAATGATTTGTAAATATCTCTCATATTCTGACTTTCAGAATTGATGGCAATTGTGTTTATTTCGACAATATCGGTATTATGGCGTTCAACAACATTCATAATATAATTAATATAATATTATTTTTTATGTCATTTTTACGTAGATGCTTGTTAAAATTGTTTGAAAATGACATAAATTCTATCTCTTTAATGATTATATTTAGAAATGAATATTTGTATCAAACGCAAAAATAACTCTTCTCATGAATTGAATGAAAAAACAATGAATAAAACGACTGAATATTGCCGAAAATTTCGTTCTACTCATGATTATAATCTAGACAAGAGGTCATGTATTTTAGGATTTAACCTACAAAACGAAGAGCAGAATTCAAATCGCATTGTAAATGAATATACAAAACTATTTATTGATAAAATTGATTGAAAAACAACATAAAATTATATATCATCAATAACTATATTTAGAAATGAAATTCTGCGTCAAATGTGATAACATGTATTATATTGGGGTCAATGAAAAAAATCCAAACGAATTAACTCATTATTGTCGCAACTGTGGTTACGTCGATCATTCTAATATACACGAGAATTCGTGTATTTTAAGAAATGATATTAAAAAGAGCGAACAAAAATACAATCATATTGTGAATGAATATACAAAATTAGATCCCACCCTTCCTCGTATTCATAATATTAATTGCCCAAACGCAACTTGTAAAACAAATACTGAAGAGAAACAAACCCCTGAAATTTTGTACATTCGCTACGATGAAAATAACTTAAAATATATTTATATGTGTTCCACCTGCGATACCACGTGGAAAACAGACGATAAGAAATAATCGGGTGTTGTGTTTTATATAATGAATATTTGTTTTTTATAAAATTGATTTCTATTGTTTGAAACCATTTAGAAATATCTTACGAATATATAATCATTTAAGTATGGCAGAACTAGTAGAAGTTGAAGATCTACCAATTAACGAAATTGATAGTGATGACGAAGTAAATTCTCTTCGCAGTTCATTGTACGGAGATAGTGACGATGAGGATTTTGTACCTCCCCCCCCGCCTCCTCCTGAATCTGCCGAAAAAGAGGATACCGACGAAGAACAAGATAGTGAAGACGAACAAGGAAGTCTAGTTAGTAACGACGAACTTATGGAAAACGAACAAATTGACGTATATAATATGTCCGAAGATGAAGAAGACGATGAGGAATATGATTCCGACGAGGAAGATGATAATTATCTTCAAAAGTTTAATCAAATTAACAAAAAGGATCTTATTCAAAATTATCATCCCGAATTAGTTACACACAATAATGATGAAGTTGAAACATTATGTCAAGTTGTTAGAAATGAACAAGGAATTATTGTTGATCCGTTACATAAAACGGTGCCTTTTATTACAAAATATGAGCGCGCACGTATTTTAGGAGAGCGCGCCAAGCAAATAAATATGGGTGCAAAACCTCTGGTAGAACTTGGGTCTGAAGTAATGGATGGATATTTAATTGCGAAAAAGGAATTTGAATTAAAGAAAATACCATTTATTATCAAACGACCTATGCCAAATGGTGGATGCGAATATTGGAAGTTTAAGGATTTAGAATCAATTTAAATCTGTATTTTGCTATAAAATTGAATGTTTTTTTTCCGTTTGACTGATTGAAAGAAATTTATTAATAATAGAATACTCGTTGCTATCATGAACGTATTTATCCCTTTCGTTGAATCTTATGTTCCGTCACATAAGATTGAAACAGTCTTGGAATCACAAGGTTTTGGTAAAGTTGTATCCATAGAGTTACATGATAAAAAAATTAAAAAAAATACTGAATTGAAATCAGCAAAGCATAATTATGCTTTTGTAAAAATCAACTTATTCGATAGCATTCAAGGCAATAATATGCGTAATAATATAAGTTACAATAAAACTACCCATGTTATGTTTGACTATGATCAAAAATTAGTTCATTTACATTTAAAACCACATTTGTCAGTTGAAGATAGACTCGAGCGGGGTTTTGAATTACATATTCCCGATACCGTACAAAAAACAATCGATGAAGTAGATAATACCAACAACAATAGTGAACCCGAGTGGTACTCGGATGAAATAAGTTCTTCGTTCTCTTTTGAATTCGGCAAAGAACTTCCACGAAAATTGTCTCTTATTCTACCAACTATTTATGATTTTATTACAGATAGAGGTGAAATGGCACCTAGACAAAAAGTGTATCCTTCATTTTACGATAATGATATTGAAAAACAACAGGTTCAGTTTGATTATGATGAACTTATGCGCGATATTGATCTAGAACGTGACTCATTTCAAAACTATTCGATGTTACCACTATAAATATAATCTATACTCAAAAACATAAAAAACAAGAAAATATTCTATGTTCTGCCAAATGGAACATAAGATATTTTTTTTGAAATAACAATAAACATCAGTTAATATATACTATGACGTCGATGCATCTATTTCATATGGAGTCGTTCAAAAGTGCTTTTCAAACCAATATTCAATTATTAGTATCTATATTGGAGAAACAATATGTTGTTCAGGGAAAACTAAAAGAATTAAAGAATAATTATGATAAAATGGTTCGAAATAATAAAAAAAAAATATTTTTATTTTGTTTGGATTCTTATTATTTTCAATATAAAACATTGTTAGTGGAAACGGAAAATATTGATAAATATATTTCTATGATAAAAAACCGTATGTATGGTGATTATTACAAATTATTTTCCATTATTATTACCGAAATGTCTCCGCTTGTAAAAATAGATGATTATGTATGTAAGCAACAAAAATATACACCGTACAAAGAAATTGAACCATTTTATGAGTATCCGCAAAATGATGTACTAGAACTTCATCAAGATATATTAAAATTACTGAATCTTCTTTACAAAGAATATTTACAAAATGAGAAAAAAGTAATTGAAAGTAATGAATCGGGTGGATTATATGTAGAAAACTTTATCCAAACTTTAAATTTTGAAAACAATATTTTCAAAGAAAAAATTCTGTTATATGTTGGTTATTTACATTTTTATCACAAACTACAAGATAAATATTTAACAGGATTGTTTAGACGCGTTGATTTATTTTATAAAGAAATTGAAGAGAATATTATTACAAATGGAAATATGGGTTCAAATGATGAATATAAACAATACATTAATTCGTATTTAAAATCTGACAAGGAAGAAAAAGTTGAGGAAAGTGTTCATATTCAAATCATAGAAAAAGTTGAAGAAAAAGTTGAAGAAAAAGTTGAGGAAAAAGTTGAGGAAAAAGTTGAGGAAAAAGTTGAGGAAAAAGTTGAGGAAAAAGTTGAGGAAAAAGTTGAGGAAAAGGTGGAAGAGGAAGTGAAGGAAAAGGTGGAAGAAAAAAAGAATAATATAAAAGAAAGATAAACTGATATAATGAATAAAGGTATATTCATTATATATAATGAGCAACAAGGAAAGTACTGAGAATGAGGAGATTACAGTAAATTCACAAAAAAGTGAATCAAATTTGTTACAACAATCATTAAATGACGAACCCTTAAAAAAGGTGGATTGGTCTATAGAAAATGAAAAGATTTTGGTAGAATGGTGTGATATTGCACAGTGTTATAAGTGGTTGAATATGAAAGCACATAGTTCGTATTCCTATATGAACGCATGGTTCACTATTCCAGCAATTATCTTATCGACTATTAGTGGTACAGCATCTTTTGCTCAAGAAAGTATTCCATCAAATTATAAATCAATGGCAGTTTTATTAGTTGGTACAGTGAATATTGGTGTAGGTATTTTGACAACGATTCAACAGTTTTTAAAAATATCGGAATTAAATGAAGCACACAGAGTTGCTAGTATCGCATGGGATAAATATGCAAGAAATATTCGCATTGAGTTGGCAAAAGCACCAGATGAGAGACCAGAGGCGCACATGTTTTTAAAATATTGTCGTGACGAATTTGATCGATTAATGGAAACCAGTCCATCTGTTCCAGAAGCAACCATTAATTTATTTAAGAAAACATTTTTACATTCCAAGGACGCAAAAGTATTAGAAAAAATGGAAATGTTAAAACTTCCTGATATTTGTGACATTATTGTTTCTGCCGAAGAAAATCGTCATCATTGGTATAAAGATACTGGAAAACATGTGTCTGAAATTGAAACACGGGTTGAAGAAGACTTATTACAACGTCAAAAAGATATGCGAAAGAAAGAGATCGAAATGCGCGATATTGAAAACAAATTAAAAGAGAAGCAAGACATTTTGGTTCATTATGAAAAACAAAAAATCGAAAAATATGACACATTGATTACAGAATATAAACAGTTATTCGAAAAAACAAACGGTCGAATGCCTGAAGACTCGGATATAATGGAACATTTTAATGGCACGATTGAAGTTGATTTTTTAACGAATTATTTATCAAATGGCGATGAAAACGTATAAAAAACAGGGCGTCCCCCAGGTTGCTTCTTTTGTTCTAGTTGCCGGTTTAAGGGTCTATTAAGTACAGGTGCAACAACATCTAAACCTTGTACCATGCATTCATCTATCAACCAAATTATAATTTTCGTATATAAGAGTGGCCAATTCTTATATACTTCCATCACAATTATAGTGAAGATCTCCATAGAGGGAACGGAACTCCAATTGGAATCCAAACTGCGAACAGTTCTTTATACACAGAGAGGGATTTGGTTTATTTATGGTTTATCAGGCAAATCCTATTTATAATCGGTTAAGACTATAAATATTCATTGTGATTACCAACTCTTTTCCCACAAGAGAATGGTTCGAACTTAACTGTGCTTTTCACGCTTTCTATGTCTAACTTTACATAATAATTTTAAATTTTTAACCTAATCTGTTTTCGGCCAAGTTAGTAGCTTTCGGTGATCAACCCATTATCCAGTAAAATTAAAAAAGGACATTCAATTTTATGTGGAAATAGGTTTTTGTAAATAGCAAAACAATGACTCGACCCCATAAAATTGAACCATTTTTTCCAGTTTTATCTATTTCATGAACCCCGGCATTAAAAGATGAACAAGAACACCAGTAAGAACCAAACGCAAACCCGTTGCCTTTTGTGTAACGGTAAGCACTCACATGAAGTGCATAATTCGTGCCCAATGCTTACCTATGCAAGAGATAAGAAGGGTAAAAAAATAGTAGGTAAGTACCATCCCATGTTGACGGAAGTATTGTCTGTTATGAACAATCCGAACTCTCTTCAATTAGAGTCGTTGAACATTCAGTCACTTCGCCTCATGGCAACATGCTTTGTATTTGAGAATAGTGATAATCTGATTGTGTGTTGTGAAAAAAAAAACACAGGTCCCAACTTTGACAAGGAATTACAATACAACCCTATTCCTCTGACATTATCCAGAAAACGGCTACAAAAAGAACTCACCAAGAAGTGGGAGAAAATACATGCATTGAAAAAAAAAAAAAGGAATGGACCCCCGGAACTTCTATCAGAACATTCGTGTCCGATTTGTATGGAAGACATGGGGGAATACAAGTGGTTTCATTACGAATACAGATTCGTAACGAACTTTGAGAGAGTCCAATCGGAAATACAAGATGGAAGAACATGCTATAAATACACAAACGGTACAAATCCAGTCAAAACATCGTGCGGACATATTATGTGCGGTAGTTGTACATCAAGACTCGTACATAATGCCAATTTTCGCGCACTTAGTGATTATAAACATGAGGTTTGTCGTGATACAGCAAAATATCGACTGTATCAATGGTACAACATATCGTGCCCTTTGTGTCGCAGTAATAGTATTGTTGAAAAAAGACTTGGTTTAGATAAAGACCAGTTTTGGAGGAAAGAAACATACAATTCATGGATGGTTGTCAGACCTAGAACTTGTTATGACGAGGGAATGAGAGGAAGATATTGGTGCGATGATCCTGCCTCTGACGAATCGAATTTGTCTAGTATATATGCTTGAGAACTATACGTATTAAAAAATTTGTTCTATTGTACATTTTTATTCCATTATATTGCGATTTTTATCTAATACATATTTATTGTTTTCACCACTAATTAAATAACTAGAATAAATAATACAAAAGGGTTTTATAAATTCGTCAAATGTTTCTTTGGTCATAGTTGTTTCAGCATTGAATCGCCAATCATACATATTTTTCGGATCTGTTTCAAAATACAACCATATGTCGAATAAATCGTGTAAAAACTGGTATTTTTCAAGTTCTTTATTAAAAGTACGCAAATAAGAAGGTATGAACTGTCGAGGTTTGTATCCAATCATCCAACCTTCTAAAATGACAACATCATAATGTTCGTTAATGGGAACAAATTCGTCTATATCCCCAAAACCTTTATGAAGAGATTTGTTAAATTTTGGAAGAATCGCATTTTCTCCATCTTTGATTCTTTTTAAAAAGTCTTCTAACCATGTTGTATCGTGCGTTCCGGGCAATCCACGATGTTTGTATAAATCATCATGGATGTTGAATAACACGTGTTTCATTTTTTCATATGGATAATAAAAATCATCTATACTCATTGTTAAACAAGAAATGTTTTGATCATGTAATTTTTTTTTCACGTTCTCACATGATGTACTTTTCCCACATCCTTGGGGTCCATGAATTCCCACAAATATCGTTTCATTTTTACTTCTTTTATTAATTGTGTTTATAATTTTATCGAAAATAACCTTTTCCATTTTTAATGTATAATAATATATACCTCTTATATATTTTATCAAATAAAAACACAGGGCGTCCCCCAGGTTGATTTATTGTTCGAATTGCCGTATTAAGGGTCAATATAATTACAGGTTCAACTACCTCTAAACCTTGTAATAGCATCGATCTTGATAGTAATAATAATTTCCATACATAAGAGTGATCAGTTCTTACCTACTTTCATGATTACTACTATCAGGATCTACATAGAGGGAACGGGTTTCTAGAATCTCCTAGAGATTAAGAATCCAAACTATGAAGAACAGTTTTTTATACATAAATGGGGATATATTCGCAGTTACACTGATTAAAATTTTACTATTTGCGGAAACGACGCACTGGAAGTTCCAGTCCAAACAAGTAAATATTTTGGTATATGTTAGTTGCACTCCATCCCACGGAGCAATTCTTCGAACCATTTATGCTTTTCACGCTATCTATGTCTAATCTTACAATTATAATTAATTTTATTAATCCACTTGATTGTTTTGTATGCCAGATTAGAAGCACTAGGGGAATCGCCCCATTATCTAGTATTATGTAAAAAAACGTATCAATTTTATGTTTATGTATTTTTTAGAAAATAGTATAAATAAAAGTAGGTTTTGTATATGATTATGAAGAAATATGAATGTTTATCCGATGAACCGATTAAGAATTGGAACATAAAAGGTGTGAATCTTGGAGGACTTTTTGTATTAGAACCTTGGATCACACCTTCTATGTTTTATCAGTTTTTGAATGTTCGCGATTCCGACAAAATTGGTATGGATATGTTTTCATTTTGCCATGCGTTGGGACCGATTGAGGGGAAAAGACAGTTAAATACTCACTTTGAAAAATGGGTCAATGAAACACATTTGATTGATTTAGTCGAAAAACAAATTACTCATGTTCGCATTCCAATTGGCGACTGGATGTTTTCTCCGTATGGACCTTATGTTGGTTGTACAGATGGTTCGGTAAAATATTTAGATCATATTTTGAATTTATGTGAAAAACACGGATTACAAGTGTTGCTGGATTTGCATGGCGTAAAAGATAGTCAAAATGGTTTGGACAATAGTGGGAAAACGAATGGATTACAATATGTAGTAAGTCCAACGAACAACCAACACGATGGTACATTAACGTTTATTCATTGGTCGGTTATATCGGGTAACTGGATGGGGGATTTTGATATAGTCAATAAAAGTTATACTTCGATCAATGTCGATAATATTCAATTCACAGAAAAAACGTTGTATTCTATTATTGATAAATATAAGAATCATGGTGCGGTGTTTGGTATTGAAGCATTAAATGAACCGTGGATTTATAGTCCCATTGATTTATTAAAAGATTTTTATTACAACGTATATACCTATTTACATCATAATGCGCCTCATTTGAAGTTTATTTATCACGATTCATTCCGCAATGATGTTTGGGACGGATTTTTAACGAATTGTAGTAATGTTGCGTTGGATTGGCATATATATCAAGCATGGAACATTGAACGTTATGGAGATCAATTCTTATTGGAAGCAGACAGTTATCGTCAGTATATCGATAACTTCAAAGACAAGGGTATTCAGTTGGTCATTGGGGAATATAGTTTGGCCACTGATAATTGTGCGATGTGGTTAAATGGTTTTCAAGATAATTTGGAGGGATTTCCCATAACAGAATGTAAATTTGCCCCTTGTCCTTTTCCTTATATTGATGTGAAAGATTTGGATCGCATAGACCCTATTATTTCACCCTATGGAACCGGATTAAGCACTCCGCGTATGGGAACTTGTCCGTATGAAGGTTTATTAATCATTGACGATACAGAAGATGTATTTATGAATAAATTAGGGAAAAAAACGATTGACGGATTTTCGAATTCTCAAGGGTGGTTTTTTTGGAATTTTCGAACTGAATATCAAGAAGAGGTGTCATGGAATTATATTCAATCTTACAACAACGGGTATTTTAAAAATACAGGAATTGATCCTATTCATTCCTATCCGTATTATGGAATAGGCGCATTGGGATTACTCCTTATGTTTGGAGTAGGATTCTTAACTAAGTCCTTTCTATCTAAGAAAACTACCCACGAACAAGGTGTTCAAGAAACGGAAATAACATCGTATCCATTTTCAATATTAAAAGGAGGATTATCTACTGGAAATATTGTGACAAAATACCAATATGAATCAATTAATAATGGCGAAACAAATGACCGTCTATAAAATTGAATGTTTTTTTTTAATATTTATTTAATTTAACCTTATATTAATTTACTTATACTATTACAATGAGTAAGAAAGTTACAAAATCTGCCCAATGCTTACTATGCAATGGCAAACATTCACACTTGAGCATACATTGCAAAATTATGTATACTGATCCAAATGGTAATGAACATAAAAAAATACAACAAATTACGAAGTTAATGGACGGTAAGAATAAACCCAATTTTGACGCAATGACCATTCAAACATTACGTCTGATCGCTGTAAATTTTGTATATGATAATAGTCTTTATGATATATCTATGCGTACAAGTGCTAGAATTCACCCCAATATAGATAAAGATAGACAATACAATCCAATCCCACTTACATTGTCAAAAAATCGTTTAAAAAAAGAACTTATAAAAAAATGGGAATTCCGACAAAAACTCCTTGAAAAGAAAGAAAAAGTGCCTGAAATTATTCCGGAACATACATGTCCCATTTGCTATGAAGAGATGGGAGAATACACATGGTGTGGTAATAAATATATATTTCGAACAAGGGGGGAAATATTTACCAGAGAAAATATAGAAACGCATCCTGGAGATAATTGTTGTTCGGCACATATTTCGACTATAGATATGTTGTTCAACGAAGGTCATAATCCTATCAAAACAACTTGTGGTCATATTATGTGTAGTTCATGTTGGTCAAAAATAGCAAAAAACACTAATTTCAGAACTGAAAGTGATTATGTATCTTCGTTTAAACGATGTGCACCATGGAAACTAAACCAAACAGAAAGAGAAATAACAAATCGATTACACGAATTCTACGGTGGATCATGTCCAATGTGCCGAACAGAAACCTACGCAACAAAACGCCTAGGTGTAGATAAAGATTCAAATTGGGAGCAAGACATTAGTCGAGGATACTTTATGAGACCAAGAACGTACACTAGAGATTGGGATATTTTGAAACGTTGGAATGGTTGGATGGATTCCCCGAGTATAGATAGTCATATTGTTCGTACATATGGTCCAACTGAGGGGGTTCGTATTCTATTTGACCCAACATCTGACAAATCATGAGTATAAAAACATTTTGTAAATATTTGTCAATAGTGTATTTACAATGTTTTTTCCGTATAATGAATACGTAAGGTTTATTATAACCAAATTGGGGGAATATTTATAATAGAATGTATCGTTTGATTCCCCTACTTTCCATACTTATATTATGAACAGTGATAATATTATAAAAATCTTAACAAGTAGTAATAAAATTGAAGTTTCAACTCTCACATCTTTTACTAGTAAATATTACAAAATAAATAATGCCTCGAAGTCGTGATCAACGCTGTAAGCGCGTATTAAATGTGTTCTTCGACCAACAATTTGAAAATGTACATTATACACTAGAAAAGTTAAATATTCCAGGGTGGAAAATAGCGCGGTACGTGGTAACTATACAAAAAGAATGGACAATATCATCGCCTCATTATGATCATGAAACACGGAGTTTAACGTGGGTAAATACTACTAAAACACAGGTAATGCCTATACTTAACCAAATAATTGAAGTTGAACAAACATTCAAACGTAAGTTCGAAGCGAGCGAAAAGAAGGTCGGTTCTGCAAACGTTAGTTATTTACGCATTCATGAAACTAAAATAAATGATGAAAAAATAGAATATCATTTAATAGTTGTTTATGATAAAGAATATGTACCTTTTCCCGAAGAAATTGATCTAAATCAACGTATTCAACAACTAGAGAAAAATAACGATCAAATGACCAAACAACTACGCGATTACCGTATTGAAACAGAGAAATATGTAGGGTATATGCGACGTAAATTACATCGTGCAATCAGAGATCGCGACGAGGCAAATTATGCGGTTACTACCTGTTCGCAACTCTTTGAAAAAAATAATGCGGAATATATGGAAAGTTATCGAAATATTCTTCGCGAATGTTACGCGGAAGTAGATAAAAAGTTCGAATGTCCTGTATGTTATGAAACAATACCGAACGATAAGGTGTTTACTACTCCATGTAAACATATTATTTGTTCAGATTGTACAAAACATTGTAATAACAATTGTCCGATGTGTCGTCAAAACATGTGCTATGTTCCAACCGACGTTGGCAATGAAGTCCCAATGAATATTTAGCAATTATTGTAATTGGATATTCCGTCCCAAACTATATTATTTGTGTTCGCCCATGTTTTTTTGTCACATGTACCTTTCCAATCAGTATTGTTAAAATCAATATACTGAGTCACAATGCCACCGGAAGCGTCGTAACTATATCCAGGTGTATTTAGAATATTATCATTCAATGTTTTTGATTCTTTGTCATACATATTGCCAATATTGACAGATTTGGGTTCGTATTTGGGAATCACACATTTTTTCTGTTCCTCATCAAATGTCCAATAATCAGGACAATCGCCATACGATGGTGGCCATGCCACATTCTCATTGCCCATACTTAATAAAATTCCCATAAAAATTAATATTAAAATTAGCACAACAACTGCAATTGCTAAAACTGTAATATGAAAAGTTTCCATTATAAAATAGTAAGATAAAGTATTTTATGAATTTTTTCAAACTTTAATCTCTAAAACTAACATATATAGCTATTTATTATGAATTTACAACCTATTCCATATTTAGAACGACAAGATCAGATTCTTACAAATCAAACGCCTTATAATGGACGTGTCAATTTAGAAGAACCCGAAAATCCCGATGCTCGTTTTCAAATGTTTGAACGTATCGAAGTAAAGAATAAAGCAACTGAATATCGTGAACCGTTGAAAGGTGATTATGAAGATACAATATTATCAAAAGTATTTTTCTCTGCCGAAAATATTCAAATTATTCAGAATGGTTTGCGCGCAGGTGTTTATAAGAAGTCGGGTGATCGGCAATTAATGATTCCATCACAAAATATGGATGTTTTGAAACAAATTATGCGTCATATGTTTTTAGAATATTCAGTATTTCAACCAAAAAATATAACAGAACAAGTAGAACGTCTAAACAACCTCGTTTTAGACTACACTGTTCCCAAAATATTTAGTGAGGCAATTGGTTATTTAAAATATTTAGAAGACCAAAGTCGTCTGGTTGTTCCATTGGAATTACCTCAACAACCAGACCGCGTGTATAAACAACTGGAACTAAAACCATATATGTAATTTTATAAACATTGTTATTCAACACAATGTTTATTACTGGAACAACGAATTTTTGTAAAAGTTCGGATCAAAATAGTAAAACATACGATAATCCGTTTGAAATGAACTCCATTTTGTTGCTTGTAAAATTTCTTGGAAATTCGGACTATTTATTGCTTGAATAATATCGTCTCCTTGTTTCTTGGACTTTATGGGTATGCCAAATGTCAATTGACTCATTCCATATTTTCCATCAAAATCGTTATGTGGATATTGTTTTTCATTAAAATTTAACAAAACTTTAGGGGTTCCAAAATGTTTCGTCCTTCCTTTGGCATATTTGAGTCCAAGACCACGAAGAGTTATATTATGAACAACAGAATGGCGATATTTTTTGCTTTTTTTCTTGGACAGTTTTCGTGCGTCGTATAGTCCCGCATCAAATATCACTTCTATACCCTTTTCTTTCGGAACCATGATTTTTTTGATATGATCGTAAGCAAAGTTTGGTAAAAATGACCACAATTTTAGGTCCAAGAAATGTATTTCGCCCTTTTCGTCTATTATTTTCGTAGTTTTTGCCGTTTTTTCTGATCCTTCTTGGACAATGTATATATCAAAACGGGTTTGTGCGCCGAATTTTATTAGTCCCTCCTTCTTTCCGTAAATATGTACATAGGAAAGATGACTTTGTTTTGTTAATAAATCGTACAATGGATGGTCAGGTCGTCGCCAATTGGACGGCGTAATGAATCCTAAATGTCCTTTGGGTTTGAGTAACTGGTTTTCAAATAAGAAGGTGATAAATTTCGTCCATAATGTTCTATTGCCAACACTACCGTCATATGTTTTCGTTTTTTTTGTTTGAAATGGTGGATTCCCAACAATGATGTCGAACTGACTTTTTCCTAAATCCTTCATCCATTTTTCAGAAGAGTCCAAGAAATTCGATCGACTAACATTGGCCGATTTTCCGAACAATGTTTTCAATTGTTTTGCGTTATTAGGATTCAATTCAATCATATATAGCATATTTTGTAAGATGTGCATTTTTCGTTTCTTTGCATCTGGTATCGACTTTTGCAATCCCTTCATTAGTTTAACATATACAACTAACATGAAATTACCTGTTCCACCACAAGGATCCAACCAACATAATTCTGGATTAGACCATACTTTATTGGGTAAATTTATCATAATCTCATTTATAAATTCATACGGAGTAAATACCTCTCCGTATTTATCCTTTTCTTTTGTTCGTATAGTGCGATGATCATCTATATATTTTTGAACATTCGTTTCGGTTAGATCGTCTATTTTCATTTCTCTCAAAGTGATAAACTATATTATTTTGAGAAAGTTTATTTTTCCTTAGGAATGGATGTTTCAAACAAATTGATTTCTACATTCAAATCTTTGTTAAATCCATAAAACACATTCAATTGATTGGTTGAATAAATTGCGTCAATGTTATAAACGTCCTCTTTTTCTAAATAATCGATTATTTTAGGAATTTTTTTTCGGTTGATAATTTGGAAATAAGTGCCCCCGTTAATACAATTATTTTTTCCATTGTTATAAATGGATTGATAATGCGGCGTTTCTATTTTATAAAAAGGGAGATTATTTACAATATATTTTGTGAAGTTTTGCGATTCATCATTATCAAATTTATTGCGAATAATACGAAACATATCCCAGTCACAGTTTTTATTCAAAAAAGTAATGATTTTATTGACATTTATCAATGTAATATCATTAAATTTCAAATCATCTTCTAATACACAAACAAAATCATCTTGAAAATTGTATATTTTAGGCAAAATATGATAATGTGATAAATAGCACCCAATCACTCCTATCCCACGAGATAGTGTATCCTTGTTTTGTAAATACCCCCTGACGCGTTTATGAAGTTTTTGCGTATTTACCGATTCTTCATATGTTGGACAAATCGCATCAAATCTTTTATATGGTAATTGTAATGTTTGTAACATATTTTCCATATGCTCTTTTCGATGAATATGACGAGCTAGATTAATATAAATATAGGAGCATTCCATTATATAAAGGAGTATATATGTTTTTACTAAATACAATGTAAAAATGGGAAGAGTTTTATTTATATGCTAAAATATATACATGAATTACTACAAACAACGGATAAACCAAATCGTAACATACGATAATATTCGCATTGGTAAATTTATTGAAATTTTTCAATTTTCGTTTATTTTTACAATACTAGCAGTGATTGCAGGATATTTTACAAATAAATATGTATTGATCACTCTTAACGGAAATGAGAACATTTTACACGTATTGACAACTTTGTCTATAGAGTTAGCATTACTGACTATTATTGTTTTTTATTTACGAAAAATAACTTTATTGGTTCCGTCTATTGCATCACTATTATTTACGAATTTCAAACCATATACAACTATCGAATTGGGAATGTGGATGATACTAGTGTTCGTTTTTATAGGTAGTGTAGATAAAATCAACGAAAAGGTAAAAATAGTATCAAATAAATTTGACAAAGTAATGGATCAAAAATAAGAGTTTTCAACGATTATTCAATTCGCGGGTTAAGTCACGAAACTCTTTTGCCGAAGATGCCAAATTTTCGCTTTTTTCGGCTAAGTGTTGTGTCTTTTGTACATTTGTTTCTAATAAAGAATGGGGTAAAGAATGAGGAGTAATTTTATATTTCCATGAAAATGGTAACATATTAATACGTTTTTGACGAAGTTCTTCTTCTGATAATTTATTATAAACACAACAATTAAATATACTAGTAAATGGTAAGCACATAATATAGTAATATAGTAAGTATTCTTATTATATTAATGTCAAAAAATATAAAAAATAAAAGATATATGTGTCATATGGTCAGAAGACCTTCATGGAACGAATATTTTAAAGAAATTGTCATTGCGACGTCAAAACGTTCTTCTTGCGAGAGACTACAAGTTGGTTGTTTGTTAGTACATGAAAATCGTATCATTTCACAAGGTTATAATGGATTTTTACCCGGATGTCCGCACGAAAGTATTGTGAGAGATAATCATGAGCAAGCAACGATACATGCTGAACAAAATGCGTTATGTGACTGTGCCAAACGAGGTGTATCATGTAATGGAGCAACCGCATATATAACACATTATCCCTGTTTGATATGTGCTCGATTGTTATTGGCATCAGGAATATCAAAAATCTATTATATTTTTGAGTATAAAAAAGATGAGTTGGTGGAAACTTTTGCGAAACAAAAAAATGTGGAACTCGTGAAAATTTAGGTAATTTCGGTATTTGAATAAATTAATACCTCTTCTATATTTATAGAATGGCAACCGAAAATGGTAAATATGAATTTTCCGTAGAGGGAATAAACGCATATTATAGAAATGCTATATCAAAAGTGAATGCAACAAACAAAGAGTTTCAGTTAATTGAAGATTTGACTGAGGTACCAAGTCTATTTGAAGAGAAAGATGAAAAAGAATATCACCATGTTCTTTCAAAAACTGAAGATAATAAAGGTAAATATGAATTCTGGCATAAACGTTTAAAACATGTTCGTAGTGCGCTTCTTTCATGTATAACAGAGTTTCAACAGAATGGCAAGGATACCAGTAATATTGAACTTGGTATTTTTGGTAGCGAAAGTGTATCAAGTGATATAGATATAGGTGTTTCTTACAAAAAAGGCACAACAATTATGGGAGTACATGAATCAATGAACAATCCGTTTATATTGTTATCTGATGTAGTAAAAAATTTCGAAGAGTATTTTGTAAAGAAAGACTACACTTCACTCGATATTGATGTTGAAATGTATGCGGATTACTTCATATCACCAACGAATGGGACGCCATTTATTGAAATGAATCAAGATATATATAATGAATGCTTACCTTATATTTTGGCAGGTATGTTAAAGAATAGAATACAGGCAAACTATGATAATGGAACACTAAAGTGTGATGTTCGCCGTGTTATACATTATATAAAAAATAATTTATGTACATTAGAAAAAAATGAACAGCAAATACAAATTAATAACCTGATCGATAAAATACAATTAGATAGTGACGTCAGATCTGTTATTAATAAAGTTATTGCAAATGACGATAACAAAAAAAAATTACTTACAATTGTAGAAAAAACACTGGGTAATGATGAAATGTACAACGAATCGAAAGAAATTATAAAAGGGTATATGAAACTTGATTATAAAGATTCATGTGAAGAATATTATAAGTTATTAAATATTGCTCACAATAAGTATTCAGAGTACTTTCAAGAACAAGATGATACAAAGAAGAAATCTATATTGACAATCTTAAGTAAATATATTAGTCATGCGCTGGTATATAGAGCAGAAAGTTATTTGTCCGCACCCACCATTTATCACGTGGTTTATACAATGCAAGCAATGAAAAATACAGAAAATGAATCTGAAAAAAAACGTCTTATTGAAATGATTTCATCTTTTGGATACGAAATTTCCATATTGGAACAACTTGGATACATCACACGATTCTATAAACATTATTGTGACAATAGTACAGAAACAAACGATTGTACGAATCCGAAATGGTTAAAGAAAAAAAATAAATATATGTCACGTCTTGAAGATGCGTTAAGTCACATTAATAATGGAACAATCGGCGGAAAACGTATAACGCGAAACAAAAGACGCAACCAAAATAAAAACAAGAAAGGAAAATCGAGTAAAAAGAAATCAAATAAAAAGAAATCAAACAAAAAAAGAAGAAAAATATAAACAAAAAATGTTACATTGTAGTAACAAAAAATTTTGAAATGGTAATGTGTATTTTTATATTATAATGACTAATATAAAAAAAATCATACAAAAGGTTTTTGATAGTGTAAAACAACATAATGGCGGTAAAGTTGCCGATTATATTCCAGAATTAGCATGTATTGACCCCAGTATGTTTGGTGTAAGTGTATGCGATACTGATGGAAACATATATAATTTCGGTAATCATGACAAACATTTTTGTCTCCAATCTTGTAGCAAACCATTGTCTTATTGTAAAGCATACGATGAATTGGGTAAAGAAGAACTTCACAACCATGTTGGTTATGAACCAAGTGGGCAATCCTTTAATGCGTTTATCTTAAATAAAAATGGACTACCGCATAATCCCATGATTAATTCAGGAGCAATTATGGTTGCGTCGCAAATAGGGAAAAGGTTGGAACCGGGAAAAAGATTTAATATATTGAAAGACTGTTATAGTAGTTTGGCTGGAAATATGCCAGTTGGTTTTGATAATTCTATATTCTTGTCTGAACAGCATCATGCTGATCGTAACATATCACTTGCTTATTATATGCGTGAAAATGGTGCGTTTCATGAACAATTATCACCAAATGAAATAAGTGACAACTTGAATTTATATTTTCAACAATGTTCAACTACAATAACTTGCGAAATGGGATCTATTATTAGTGCTACGCTGGCAAATGGTGGAATTTGTCCAACAACCAAGGAAAAGGTGTTTAGTGAAAATTCAGTAAAAGACTGTTTGACATTAATGTATGGATGTGGTATGTACGATTATAGTGGCGAATTTGCTTTTGAAATTGGATTACCCGCAAAATCAGGAGTAAGTGGTTGCATATTATTGGTTGTTCCAAATATGATGGGTATTTGTATTTGGTCCCCACCATTAGACGAGCAAGGAAATAGTTATAAAGGTATTGAGTTCTGTAAGCAACTGAATAAAGAACTCGATTTACACATTTTTCATAACATTATTTCGAATAAAATAAATTTAGTTGATAGTGTGAATATACGTTTTTTACAACTATGTTGTGATGGAAAAGTAGAGGAAATACAACAACTTATCGAAAAAATTGATGTAAATTTTTGCGATTATGATAAACGGACACCTCTTCATTTGGCTGCTTCTGAAGGTCACAGTGAAATTGTAAAAATCCTTTTACAAAATGATGCGAAGGTCAATAAAGATAGATGGGGACATAGTCCAATAGACGAAATAAAAGACAAAACTGGTGAAAATTATGAAATCATCAGACAACATTTACACCTTTGAATATTTAAGTTCGCACAAAATATAATAAACAGATATAAATATTTTTTTATTATATACAATATCATAATGAACGAAGAAAAAATAAAAGAAATATTAGAAGAAAATGCTAAACTAAAAGAGGAACTGGAAGCGACCAAAGAGCATCTCAAAAAATATACAGCACCACCAAGTAGAAGAGAGTATTATGAACGAAATAAAGAAAAAGAAAAATCAAGAGTAAAAGAATATCAGCAACGTACTAATTACAAAAGCACATATGTAGCATCTCCTGAAAAGAAAAAAGAATATGCGAGAAGGGCATATTTGAAAAAAAAAGAAAAAGAAAAAGAAATTAATGAGAATATTTAGGAAATTATATAATTTTGTTATTTACGAAAATTACATAAAAATAAAATATTTAGTAAATATATAGAATGGGGAAAAAGAAAAAGAAAGAAACCTTCCAAGAGTTTCGTTCTAATGAAAAGAGTGCTTACACTACTATAAAAACAACGCTCAAATCTGTATTACATAACCATAAAGAAGTCCAACCAGTTATTACTAATTTGGTTTTTGAAATGAATGATTTGATGATACACTCTTATCAATTTATTAGATTGTATATATTGAAATGTTATAACGACAACCAACCTTTACCTGAAATAAACGAGAAGTTTATTTTGTATTGTATCAAAACATTAGGCATTAGAAGTAATCAAGGTGTAAAAAGTAAGGATACAGACCTATTAGAAACATTACAAGAGTTTTATGATAAGGAATATCAACCTTTACTTAACCACGAAAAGACCCAGTTAAAAAATACTACTTTTTTGTTACCTTATTTAGCAACACAACTTCATACTTCCTTATCTAATAACACACAAGAACACTTTATCCAACACTTCCTTCGGTTCATCAATAAAACCACGAAGGATATTACAGAAGATAAAGCAGTTTTATTCAAGTTCAAGAAGCAATTATTAGAATGCAATGAAGAAACAGATGCTATGTTTGATGACTGGAAAAATACTCATTTACAGAATATTCTTCCTGAAAATATTAAGAAATCCGTTCATTATGATGTTAAAGTTAAACCATTTGATTTTTTGAAAGGTATGTTGTATATGAATGCTGTATTAGAAAAGGAAGACCATAAATTATTCCAACCTTTACCACTTCGTAATAACATTATTCCAAAGCATATTATTTTAGATACTGCCTGTATCATCAGTTTATTCTGTCCTGAAAACGCAAAGAAGGGAGAACTTTTGAAAAGAGTGAAGGGTAATCAATATGATATATGGAATAATCTTTTGAACTTACAACATAAAACATTCAAAAGCAAGCACTACCAATTCCATTACCAATTACAAACAGATGGAATTAGTTGTTCCTTATTGTTTATTCGTAAGGATTTGAAAGATAAGAAATGGGGGTCAAGAGTTCCTACTTTACAAGAACAAGATTTTCATAACATAGAAGATTTATCATTAGATCAACTCAAAGAAGTTGAACCTCGTAATATTGTAGGTTGCGACCCTGGAAAACGCAGTCTGATATATATGATGGACGACAAAGGAAACAAACTTCAATATACAGCACCTCAAAGGAAGCGTGAAAGCAAAGCAAAAACAAATCAAAGAATATTATTAGTGGAAAAGAAACGAAACAACATCATAGAAAAAGAAACCCATTTATCGTTTCAAAATAGTAAATCTGTTGATTATGAAAAGTTCAAAAAGTATTTAGTAGAAAAGGATAAACTCAACAAAGAAACAACCGAGTTTTACAAGCGAGATGTTTGGAGGAAAATGAAGTTTAGACAATATAGTTATGGTAAGAAAAGTATGGATAAGTTCCTCAATAAAATCAAGGAAACCTTTGGTGAAAATATACTAATTGGTTATGGAAATTGGAGTAGAAGTACTCAAATGAAACACTTTATGCCTACACTCAATAAAGGACTACGAAAGCAAATCCACAAGAAATATGATACAATTACCATAAACGAATGTAATACAAGTAAAAAATGTTGTGAATGTAATAATGATTTATCTTATTATAAGCATAGTAATGGAAACAAGCAGTTTCGTCTTTTAGTATGTTCTGGATGCGTGAGACCCCAAGTCAAACAAATCGTATTTAGAACAAGAGACGCTAATTCAGCAATCAATATAATGAATATTACAAAATGCTGGATTGATAGGCAAGAACGCCCTGCGTGTTTCCATATTTCGTCTTTCACCACTTCAAATACCAAAGAAGAAGTGGAAAAAGTTAGACCATCGTAGGTGAAACTCCTACTATTGATTTTACATTTTTGATGTTTTTGTGCGAACTTAAATATTCAAAGGTGTAAAAAAATAAAAGAATATTGTATATGACAGAATTTCAGGCATATGGAAAATTACAAAAGGAGGTTGAACAATTGGTGAATGATGATACAGATGCCGATAAATTCTTCAATAGTTTGAATAAAATCAGCAATATTCGTGTTAGATATATTGATAAAATAGAAAATGTATTAGACAAATATGATGTTTGGTCAAATGAAGATTTTATTATCTTTCCTACAACGATTCAAATACGCGATATAGTAGAAAACGATACATCTACTCATTCTATTTTGTTAATTTGGAATAAACCAAACCTATATTTATATGATCCCAATGGAGTATATAATACAGCAGAAGAGTTGTATTATAAAATAAGTAACGAACACTTACAACAAAGTTATGGATATGTGTATGAAGACAACTATTTTGATTCAACGCAAGATTTTCAGAAATTTGTCAAGAATATATACAATATTCAGTTAAAAATACCCACGGATTTAGGTGCTCAATACCTATTGCCAATTGAAGGAGATAACACTAGTTATATTAGCAGTGGTGGTTATTGTATGTTTTTTAACTATATGGTCATTGAATATATAGCAAATAATATGAATGAACCATTTAATAAAATATATAAGGCGATTACAAAGTATCCGTTTAAGAACGTATTTCCGACACCAGCAACCGAAGAAGACGCATTAAATGGGACCGCACCTGAAGATACGTTTGAAGGAAAAACTAAACAAATTATCAAAGATGTTTTTTCCAATAAAGGAGGAAAACGAAAAACCAAATATAAACGAAAGAACACAAAACGTATTACTCGAAAAAAATTATTTATTCGTACCTATAAAAAGTAAGAGTTCATCTACAATATTAGATGTATGCACTGGTTCGGGTTTCTTTTTTTTGTTGAACAGTTCGCGATTTAATATTTCGACCTCTTGTTTCGCACGTTTTTTCAGTGCTTTTTCGTCACGTTTTTTTAGGGTGGAATTCAATAATTCTTTGTATATAGTGTCTTTACGTTCGTCAATATGTTTGAACGAATTTTTTTTGGAAACCATTGAGTTATAATATATCACCAGAAAAAAATTTTCGATCGCGATTCTTTTTATAAAAAATATGCAACACACAAGCAAGTAACATTATATACAATGTCTAGAAAATGTTTATTTTGTTTTTTTAACAACACGCTTTTTCACTTTTTTTACATTGGATGATGAAATGGCACCGTTTTGAATATTTTCTCGACCGAGTTGATATTTTTTGTACTCAGTTTGGAGGGTTTCTAGTTCTGACAACCACATTGTTTCCAATGTTGTTTTCTTCAATTTATTGAGGTCCTTTTCCGCATCAGTTTTTTCCTTCAATATTTTCTCCACATTTTCCTCTGTTACCGAGTCCATCGGCATTTTGATCAAATAATTGAAATTACCATCCAATTGGTCAAATCCTTTGGAAGTCATCAACTCTTTCACTGTTGTTGCGTTTTTCTTTCGCAAATCGACAGAACCATCCAATGTTGCCAATATGTATTTGGCGCGATTTGACAATTTGACTAACAACTTTTCCAAATCGACAATCATCTGCTTCTTACGCTTACTATAAGTTGCCAAACGAACATCATAAAAGTCATCAATAATTTGTTCAACAGAACTATATTTTCTCAACTTACAATCTTTGTCAAACATATGCATGTTTGTGCTCGAAACAGAAGATGTCAGTTTTAACATTTTTTCAAGACCATTGATATTTGTTACAGGATCGATTTTCTCCTCCAACTCCGCAAGTTTTCCACGAGGGAATGTAACACTAATATCCACACTGACTTCCGTGGACATGGAAGTGAAATCGCGAATAGAAGGATAGATCTTTTTTCCATTCTTATCAGTTGTTCCATCGGCAAGACCTTCGAGGAAAGTAATATAGGGCATGGTCCATGTACCAACGGGGAGTTCAGTAATACGAATCTTATCACTATCGATTTTCTCATATACACCCTTTGTCAAATACTTATTCGATTCTACTTTATGAATACTTCCTTTGAATCCCTCATAATAAGGCAAGAATTCTCCTACTGCCGATGGTTCTTCGTTACGCAATTTGAAACGCAAATAATCAATGATTTGATTCGGTGAGAATGCTGGAACAGAACATGAAAATCCAGTTCCAATACCGGAAATTCCATTCATGAGAGCAAATGGAATAATCGGCACATAAAACTCCGGTTCAACAATGGTTCCGTCGTCGTTCAAATAGTTCAAAATTGCATCATCAGCATCTGGGAAAATGGATCGTGTTAAAGGATTCAACATGGTAAAGATATATCTCTCCGATGCTGAATCATCGCCACCGTGAAGTCGCGTTCCAAATTGTCCGTTTGGTTGAAGCAAATGAATGTTATTCGACCCCACGTAGTTTTGTGCCATATTCACAATCGCACCATTCAACGATGCTTCGCCATGATGATACGCACTATGTTCAGAAACATATCCCGAAAACTGAGCTACTTTGATTTCACTAGTCAATTTACGTTTGAATGCTGAAAACAGGATTTTTCGAAGAGAGATCTTCAAACCATCCACCATATTCGGAATGGAACGTGCGCAATCGTAGGTGCTAAAATGAATCATTTCACGGTCCATGAATTGCTCATAATTGACCTTGTCGCTACTTGTGTCTAAATATGCCGACTTATCATAATTCTCCAACCATGTCTTGCGATCATCTGGACGCTTTTTATTAAACACTTTGTCAATACAATCATCGCTACTTTGACCACTATGAACAAAATCTACGATTTTCTTGTTGGCAAAGTATTCCTTGAATTCACTTGATGTGGATGTACCTAAACCCTTAAAATATTTAATGGTCCAACCCTGAATTCCATTTTCTCCTAAACTCTCCTTCCATTGCGCATATTCGCCATCGTTGTAAAAGAGTTTGGTTTGAGCACCCTTTTTAGCGCGGAGAATCGGCGTATTCATGAAAGATATGAATCCCGGAATTTGTACAAGTGATGCCCATTCACTGTGGAACAAATTAATACAAAGTCCCTTGATATGGGAACCGTCTAAATCCTGATCCGTCATCACCATGATCTTACCATAGCGAAGATGCTTATGAACATCGCCTAAAGATTGGTATTCACATCCGGTTTCTAGTCCCAGAATCTTTTTGATATCAGTAATTTCCTTGTTATCGGCAATTTTCTTAATTTGCTCTCCTCGAACATTGAGCAACTTACCTTTCAATGGATAAATACCAATCGTGTTACGATCTTCGCTCGACAATCCGGAAACAATACCTGACAATGCCGAAAGTCCCTCGCACAAAATGAGAATACACTCAGATGATTTGGTAGTTCCACTGAAATTAGCATCAATGAAATTGGCAATACCTCGAACATTTCGGGTTTTTGATCCATCGGTCTTTTTGGCTGCTTTATTTTCCTTGGCTTCAGTCAAAGAACACGCCATATCCATAACCCCCATCTTTGCCACTTTCTCAATAAATCCGTCACTCACAGTACATGACGAACCAAATTTGGCAATAGGTGTATTCATATAGTCTTTCGTTTGACTATCAAACGCAGGATTCTCAATATCACAACGAATAAAGAGCATGAGCTGCTCTTTGATGGATGTAGGAGACACTTTTACTTTCTTCTTTTTCTCAATGTAATCACATAATTTGCGGGTAATTTGATTCATAATATAATCAACATGCTTACCTCCCTTAAATGTACAAATACCATTCACAAAGGAAACTTGTGTGAATTCATGATTTGGTGCTAGTGCAATTGCATATTCCCAGCGTTCATCCTTAGACTCGTATATACGTTTTGTTTCAGTTTTCGAACCTACATACAAATCAACATAGTGCTGAAAACTCTTTACTGGAACTGCCTCATCGTTAAATCCAATTTTTACCTTTTTAATAGAATGATCTGTAACGGCCGCAATATCAAAAGCACGTTTTTTCAAAAGTCCTACCATATCTTTTGACAATCCAGGAATACCAAACCTCTGAAAATCGGGTTTGAAAATAACCTTGGTATATGGTTTAGACGTTTTGGGAACTTTAGTGATTACAGGTGGTTCAATAACATTCAAATTATTGCGAAAATCCTGTACATATTTCAAACCACGAGTATGGTCCAATGTTTCAATTCGTCCATACGACGACCAAATAAGTGCTAATTTAAACCCAAATCCATTCTTTCCACCTACAATGCGTTTCTCGTTTTTATCGTAATTTGTCGATGTACGCAAATGTCCGAAAATGAGTTCCGGAATCCAAATATCATATTCAGGGTGTTTGGCAACATCAATACCATTTCCGTCATTCGAAAAGATAATGGTACCGTCATCTTGTACAGTAGTATTAATATACGAAACGAAACGTTTGTCTAAAATGGGTGATTGAATCATACGCATTACGTGATCGCGAGAATTGACAATCCCCTCGTCAAACAACTTATAGAGTCCAGGAATATAATCGATATTCTTCTGAACAATACGTTGTGATTCCTCATCGTAAATCCACATATCAGCATCTACATTTTCAACCGAACCAATATACGTATCGGGGTTGTCTAGAATATGCTGTTTGTCAGTTTTACGCTGATATTGTTTGGCAAGTCCGGCTTCACTAGTCATCTTTATAGAATTCTATATTTAGTTACAAAAAAACGCTTTATCTTCATTCAATTTTATATTTTCTCATTTACAGTATATAAATGAGTTCGTGGTGTAAGAATTGTGATGGTACTAAAATAACGAAAGATGTAGCATATCCGTCTGTGAATGAAAGGTCCTGGTGTAATAAATGTAAGCCATGTTCAGATTGGTGTGATACAAAATCCAATTGCGACTCTAATTCATATTTTAATAGTGGTAATGCTCCCAAAAACGTTCCGATTTTTAATACAACTTACGTAGGACGTGCAAAAAGACATATTCCCAATCAATTTATTGATTATTATGATTGTACTAAGCAACGAGGAGGGTCTTGTGGAAGTACAAACAATATTTCCACAGACAAATTCAAAACAAACTGTAGTGCCGGACGCGGTGAATATGTATGTCCATATATACCCGGACAACGCGATCAATATTTAGAAAAAAAGAAGGACGAAATAAAAAAACATAACAATAATTATACGGGTTCGAGTAAAAAAATGGAATATGCTCGATATGTGAAACGCACTCCCGGAACAGAAACATTTGCCAACAAGAAACAGAAAGTACCTGAAGTAAAAGCACATGTGAATGCTCAATTAGACTGTTTTTCCAACTATTGGTGTAAGGACATGCGTTTATAATATCATTTGGGTTTTACTTCTACTTCACCATCACCATAACATTTGTCACACAAGTCCCATGGCATTCTTTCTAGACCGGTCGAATTACACATAATACACTTAATACCATCACAAGTTGAACAAACAATTTGATCATATTTTAAAAACCCGGTACCTTTACATTTAGTACATTGTATCCTCTCTTTAGAGTCGTTCATCCTTTTGTAATATTATATAATAATTTTTCATTATATAATCATGGACGCAGAGATCATTTGGTTTAAAGACTGTTCCTACAAAAATAAGCATCTTGTTGGTGGAAAATGTAGTTCTTTAGGTGAATTGCATGGAATTGCTAAAAGAATTGGGTTTTCGATCGGCGATGGATTTGCCATTACTACAAACTTATACGACGAATTTGTGAAATATAACGATTTGGAATCTACTATTGTAAAGATGTTGGATGAAATTGATCCTACTAATATTAAACAATTAGAGGAAAAATCAATGGAACTCCGAAAAATAGTGAGTAGTGCGAAGTTATCGGACGAACATCATGAAGTCATGATTTCCAGTTACAACCAACTATCTATGTTGTATGGACGCGAAAATATGGAGGTTGCCGTTCGATCAAGTGCTTTAGCAGAAGATTTACCGAACGCATCTTTTGCCGGACAACACGATACTTATCTCAATGTGTGTGGTGGCGAGGAATTAGTGAAATCCGTAAAAGAGTGTTTTGCTTCTCTTTTTAATAGTCGCGCCATTTCATACAGAAAGACTCACAATATTCCTTTAGAAGATATCAAAATTTCGGTTGCTGTACAAAAAATGATTCGATCTGATATTGGTTCGGCAGGTGTGGCATTTTCTCTAGATCCTGAAACCGGATACAACAAAGCGATTGTGATTAATTCAGCATTTGGTTTAGGAGAATTAGTTGTTTCCGGTGGTGTGAAACCCGATGAATTTATTTTAGACAAACGTGTGCTTTATGATATTGAAGGTGATCCGATTATCATCAAAAAGAAGGGTGATAAAAATTCGAAGATTGTCTATGATTTAGAAAACGGGGGTGTCAAAGAAGTGGACACTAACGAATTTGAGAAATTGAATTACAGTATGTCTAACAGTCAAATGACTACTTTAGGACGTTATTTGCTTCAACTAGAAAAGGCATATTCCAAAATGATGGAAAAGGATATTGGTGTGGATGTAGAATGGGCAATTGATGGAAATGATCATAATATTTATATTATTCAAACCCGTCCAGAAACAGTTCATAGCAATGACGGAGACAACTTAGAAATCAAAAACTTCGTTTTAGATAAAAAAGGCGAACAAATTTTAACAGGTGTTGCTGTTGGCGATCGCATTAGTAGTGGAAAAGTGAAAATTTTGAAAGATATTCATGATTCTGACGATTTTAATGAAGGTGATATCTTAGTCACTGAAATGACCACTCCCGATTGGGAACCTATCATGAAAATTTCATCGGGTATTGTAACAGATAAAGGCGGACGTACATGCCACGCCGCAATTGTTGCTCGCGAATTAGGATTAAATGCTGTGGTTGGATGTGGAAACGCAACGAAAAAACTTGAAAATAACTTGGACGTAACGCTTTCATGTGCGGAAGGTGAGACCGGTATCATTTATAAGGATCAGTTGCCTTTTCATATTGATAAATTGACTGTTTCCAAAGACATGGAACTTCCTGTGAAACTGATGTTGAATGTGGGAAATCCTGAATCTGCGTTTGAAAATTCATTGATTCCTAACAGTGGTGTAGGACTAGCGCGTTTGGAGTTCATTGTAAGTAATTATATTAAGATTCATCCCTTAGCACTCTATCATTATCCTAATGTTCGCGAAGACGTGCGCGAGAAAATATACAAGGTAATCGGTAATTACGATAGCGGAAAATGGTATTATATTAAGCGTCTGGCAAAAGGTATTGCGAAAATTGCTTCGGCATTTTACCCCAATGATGTCATTGTTCGTTTGTCCGATTTCAAGTCGAATGAATATCGCAATCTAATTGGTGGCGAATTATATGAACCCGATGAGGAAAATCCTATGATTGGGTGGCGCGGTGCTTCCCGTTATTATTCGGATGATTATAAAGATGCTTTCCAATTAGAATGTGAGGCTATCAAATATGCTCGTGATATCATGAAGATGACCAATATTGTTGTCATGATTCCTTTTTGCAGAACTCCCAAAGAATGTCAATTGGTTATTGATACAATGGCATCCCATGGTCTAGTGCGTGGTGAAAACGAATTGCGTATTTTCTTGATGTGTGAAATTCCTTCCAACGTGATCGAGGCAGATCAATTCAGTCCTATGTTGGACGGTGTTTCTATTGGAGGCAATGATTTACTACAACTCACATTGGGTGTAGATCGTGATAGTGACAAGATCAGTTATTTGTCTGATGATGAAAATCTTAGTTATCGTCGTATGATTTCTATGGCCATTAAAACATACAAGGAAAATGGTGTCAAAGTCGGATTTTGCGGACAACAACCATCAGATAGTCTTGAATTTTGTCAATTTTTAATCGGCGAAAATATCGACACGATTTCAGTAACACCGGATTCGGCATTAAAAACCATTCAAAATCTTGGTAAATTATAATTTTACGTGTTATTTTATAATGACGCAAGATAATAACCGTTTTTCTGTATTTTTATTGGAAAAAGATGTATTGGAATATCACAATGCCAAAAATAAATACAATGAATATGACGAACAATATCACAGTTGTCCGATTGAATGTAGAGACGAATATAAACAAAAAAAAAGTTATTGGTATAAAAAATATATATCCAAAATGAAGTATTTGGAAGAAAATTACCGCAAGACAAATGTATATACTCGATATCACTCTCAATTAGAGCATGGTTATGTTCCACAACAAGTAAATAATTACGATTATAACACACCTCCATTAGCACACGCAGAAGTGGTAGAAGCATTACCTGTTTTACCTAGTGCTCCAACACGTAGTGTATTACCGAGTGCGCCCATAGAAGACGAAGAACGCGAAAATCCTGTCGATTATGTGAGAAGACGAAGACAACGAGATGGGTATTGGACACCTTCGTAATTTTTGTATATATTATATTGTTAGCATTATAATATAGTATGTCTGACAAGAAGGAGATTAACTGTGAAGAGCTTGCCAAAAAAATGAACGAGTGTTTAGAAAAGGGTGATGATGAACACTGTAAAGAGTTTGTCGAGGAATTCAACACTTCTTGTAAAAAAGAAGAGAAATCTGGACTTTTGTCATGGGTATTTGGTGAGAAGAAGGAAGAGGAAGTGAAGGAAGAGGAAGTGAAGGAAGAGGAGAAAAAAGAAGAGTGAATAGGAAAATGGATCATTGTCCTAATAAACTTGTAAAAAAAGGAAGTTAAGGAAATACGAATAGTTAAAATACCCTTTATATTATATTTTTGTATAATATAATGTTAGTTATTTTACGCCACGGACAATCTGTTTGGAACAAAGAGAACAAATTCACCGGTCTGATTGATGTTGAATTGAGTGAGCAAGGAAGACAAGAGGCATCGAATGCCGGAAAAGTTTTAGGAAAATATGAGTTTGACGCTATTTTTACAAGTCAATTATTACGCACTACACAAACCGCAGAAATAATACAAACATTTCAAAAAGAAACCAAAGCACTTCATAAAATTGTGGATTTCCAAGAACGCGATTATGGCGATTTAACTGGAAGAAACAAAACTGAATTAAGAGAAAAATATGGCGAAGATCAAGTGAAAATTTGGAGAAGATCTTATACACAAGGTCCTCCCGGCGGCGAAAATTTATACGATGTTGCTCAACGCGTTGGACGTTCTTACGATAAACATATTCACCCTTTACTCAAATCCGGAAAAAATGTCCTTCTTGTAGCACACGGCAATAGTTTACGAGCATTATTTGTACATTTAGGAATAAAAAATCAATCTACTATCGAAAAGTTCGAAATTGGAACAGCAGTTCCCATTGAAATCGATATTGAAAACAAAAGTTATAAATATAAGAATGCTTATAAATTAACTGCTTATCAAATTGTGGATAGTCGCGGATATCCTTCTATAGAAGTACGTTGTATGGAAAAAGCAACGAACAAATGTGTCGGAAAAGGTTCTACACCAAGTGGTGCTTCATGTGGTTCAACTGAAGTGTGTGAAATGCGCGATAATGATCCATCACTTTTTCATGGCAAATCCGTATTTCAAGCAATAGATAAAATTCACGAATTAAATGATCATTTTGTATTGTCCGAAAAAACCATTTGTGATTTATCAAATTGCGACAAACAATTCATTGATTTAGATGGAACGGAAATGAAAACAAATTATGGAGGAAATAGTAGTACTGCGTTGAGTTTCTGTATGGCAAACACCGCATCAAATATGAAAGATCAAGAAATGTATCAATATTTTGTAGATCATTACAAAGTGATTGAACATGCGAATCATTTGAATTTACCGACACCCTTTGTGAATATTATTAATGGTGGAAAACACGGCGTTACGGAAGATCTAAAAATCCAAGAGTTCATGATTTTTGCCCGTGAAGATTTAAGTGCTTCAGAACAAATACGTATTTATTGCGAGGTGTATCATAATTTGAAGAAAATATTAGTGAAAAAATACGGCGAGCAAGCTAAATCCATTGGCGACGAAGGAGGGTTTTGCCCCCCTATTTACAGTGCGGAAGAAGCATTGTGTGTTATCGAACAAGCAATTGTTTTGTCTAATTACATTGTCGGACAAGACGTATTTATTGCGTTGGATTGTGCGGCCAGCGAGTTTTACGACGAATCTACTAAATTGTATGAAGTTGAAAAAGGCACATTTTTAACTGGAACTGAATTAGTGGATTATTATGGTAAGTTAATTGAAAACCATCCCGCATTAAAAAGCATTGAAGACGGTTTCCATGAGCAAGATTACGATTCTTGGAAGAAGTTTTGTGAAAAGTTTTCTGATAAAATGATGATTGTGGGAGATGACTTATTTACAACCAATCCAAGATTGATTAAACAAGGTTTGGAAGAAAACTGGGCGAATACCCTTCTTTTGAAAGTAAATCAAATTGGTACAATCAGTGAGGCAGTAGAAGGTGCGAAAATGATGATGGAAAACGGAAACAATGTGATAGTTTCTCATCGTTCTGGTGAAACAAATCATGCATATATTGTTGATTTAGCAGTTGGAATTGGTGCCAAATATTTGAAAATAGGAAGTCCTTGTAGAGGTGAGCGTGTTGCTAAATTCAATCGTTTATTGGAAATTGAACATGATCATAAAATGAAGGAATAATGTGTAGTTTTGATTGACACTACAAATTATTTTTTTGAACGTGATTTACGTTTTGTTTGATTCTTCTTTTTTTTCTTGGTACTCGATTTCGATTTTTGCTTACGTTTTATTGAACGTTTCTTTAATGTTCCGCCTTTTCTTCCAATCATTCTCCTTAAAAAACTAGGTTTCTTAGGAGGATTTTGTAGTTCTGCTATTTTTTGCTGTGCTTTCTTTAAATTTTCTCGTGTTTCACCATGCGACTCTGCCATTTCTTTCATTTCAAATGTTGTTTGTTGTTTATAATCTTCCAATTCGGGAACACAAACACTTTGTTTAAAATCCTTAAATTGTTTTAATTCCTTTAAATCTTGAGAAGAAAGTTCGGGCAATTTTGTCTCAGTTTTATTTTCTTCCGATTGAATATCATTATTATCGTTTTCATTGTTGTTCTCGTTCTCGTGTGATGATAAATCCATTTTACTATCGTTTATACAATTACCGCATATTTTATTCATTTTTAATTCACTATTAATCAATTTTTTCACATCATCTGTTAATTTTTTAGATTTATTATATATTTTATTTGATCCTAACAATAAACAACAAATAATAGAATTTCGCTTATTTAAATCATCATTATAATCTAGAGATTTTACACAACTTCTATTCTCACTACCACATATTTGACATGAGGTGCCTTTTACAGTACAAATTTTTTCCTCTCTCTCTATATTATAATTTGACAGAATATAGGTTATAATTCCGATAGGACATTCAAAATGATTAAATGAATCGAAATCTTCCTTGGAAATCTCAAAATCAAGACTGCTATTTAAACCTTTCAATAAATAATGTTGATCCTTACTCTGGTTAATAGTAAATGATCCACCAAATATTTTTTCTAATTGGGTTTGGTCATAGTGTTTCAAGTATTCGAATATTGCTTTATTCATAGGATCTTCTGGAATATACCGAACGTATTTAATGGGAATTCTTTCTTCTAAATTCTCTCCTATATATTCGACAATTTTTGGATAATAATAAAAATAGTCCATAACTTTATCAACATGAGGTTTTAACGGTTTAACAGTTAATTTATTTAAGCAACTTGTTCCATATTTTATAATATTAAATAATACAGATTCACCATTTTCATCAAGATCAAATAATTTTATAATTTCACTTTCTTTGAAAATAGTATCAATCTGTTTTTTTTCTTCATCCGTTAGTTCAGTCCTATTTATAGTAAAATTGTCTGCGTTATTATTTTTTTTTAGTTCTTTGTATTTTGTATTAAACTCTCTATAAGATGGTAGATATTTTAATACTTTCACATCAATCGTTTTCAAAAGTCGAATCATTTTCTTTGCGTTTTCAGGGAGAAATTTTATTTTGTATTGATTATTAAATTTATCAATTTTTTCATTATCACTTTGATCGGACATGTAACTCACTTATATTAGAAATAGATAAAGTTATGCGACAAAGGTTTTATTTACTCTATTTCCATACCTTTTATAAACATTTAGTAAAATAGTTTTTCATAATTATATAAATCCAAATTATATAATTAAGTATGGAGGAATTCCAGCAAAGTCATGCCGAATTGGTGAAAAAACGCGATAATACATATAATGAAATTATTGAAATTCAACGCCAATTAGAAAGATTAAAGCAAAAGGTGGAATTAACCGAATATACAATTCAACACAATTGTATTAAACATAATCGAGAGCATGACTGGGATATAGAAAGAGAAGACGGACCATATGGAGAACGTTTTTATGTTTGCAAAAATTGCCAAACTACTCGTTGATTATTGATGAAAATATTCCAATCCCGGTAGTGTGTCGAATGAAATATATTCAATGGAAGCACCGCCTCCTGTAGAAATATGAGTAAAATTGTGTTTATAGTTATTTGTAAAACCACCAGTGTCGCCACCCCCTACTATGACCTTTTTGTCATCGCAACGGTTCAATTCTTGTTTTAACATATGAACCAATGCTTCAGACCCTTGTTTGTATCTTTCATCTTCGACTACACCTAATGTTCCATTCCAAAAAACAACATCGTGTTGTTTAATCAGTTTATGTAAATGATTCAGTGATTTCATTCCAATGTCAAAAAAGGACTCATTACTATTTAATTTGTCACTAGTAATGTGTTTCGGGTCGTCTTGTAGATTTTCAGCACACAATCCATCGCACATTAAAGATATTTCAGATTTATGGGAAGAAATTTCTTGTAAATAATCTGTCATATCGTTTTTCAAAATGGAGTTAATGTTTCCACCGCAAATATAAATATGATCTACCTTCTTAGAAAGATTCTTTAACAGTTCTAATTTGTCGTCCATTTTACCTCCACCAATAATGGCTAAAATCTTCTTGGATGATTCGTTTTGCGTAATGGACTGAAGTGCGGATAGTTCTTTATCGATTAGATAACCATATGCTTTTTCTGTCATTTGAACACCTGCAATACTTAAATGGTCGCGATGCATACATCCAAATGCGTCATTTACATAGATTGTACCCAATTGTTGAATAACATTATATGCCATATTGTTAGTAAGATCCATTGTTTTGTATTTGGTTTCTTCTTCGTGAAATCGTAAATTTTCCATCAAATATATTTTATAGTCAGGTTCGGAGTTAATACGTTGTAAAGTATTGTCATGCAATCCATCGTTCAAAAATCCAATGTGTTTTCCGAGCAATTGTTCTAATTCAGGAACTAGGAATTTCATAGAAAATTGTTCATCATTACCTTTTGGACGACCAAAATGCGAAGCAATGATTAATCGATTTGGTTCGTCTTTCAAAATACGTTTTATAGTAGGAAGTACCGAAGTAATACGAAAATTGCTGGTAATATTTCCGTCCTTTACGGGAACATTTAAATCGAGACGCAACAAGACATTTTTTTTGTGAAAATCTATATTTTCAATAAAATGCGGATGACTGTTATGCTCATGCATCACTTTGATTAGTTTGATTAATTGACTTGCGTAAGACCATTCATTATCATACCAAATCATGAACTTAAAATGGTTGTTACCTAATTCAAGCGATGCTTTTTCATCTACAATAGAAGGACATTCAGTCGAAAGTAAATCGGAACTAACAATATTTTCTTTTACTACTTGTAAATAGGAGTCTGCTTTCATGGTTTCAAATAAGTCATTTAATGTTGTTTCATTCTCTAATTCAACGTTTAAATCCACTAATGATACACTATTTACCGGTACGCGAACAGATGTACCCACAACCTTTCCTTCTAATTCGGGAAGAATTTTCGCAATAGAAGATGAAGCACCTGTGCTATGAGGAATAATATTGTTGAAAATAGAACGGTTTGTGCGACTTTTTGAGTGAGCAGTATCGACTACTTTTTGACTTGCAGTAGAAGCGTGAATAGTTGTAAAATTTGCTTGTTTAATCCCGTACTTTTCACTTAAATGACGTAATACGGGAGTAATACAATTGGTTGTACAGGAAGCATTACTTACAATTTTCTGACCCTTATACTGTTGTTCGTTGGCACCATATACAAAAAGAGGACTATTATCTTTAGCCGGAGCACTCATAACAATATAATCAACATCATGTTGTGATGCTTTTTCTTCAGTCAAATAGACACCGGTTGCATCAATAATATGATTCACACCATATTTTTTCCATTCCAATTGACTTGCGTCGCGATTGCGTAACACATGTATTGTTTTACCATTAATTTCAAATGTATTGTCATCTACAATAGATACGTGAAAGTGCTTGTTGTACTGATGAACGCTGTCGCGTTTTAAATAAGATTCCATATTTTGAATATCAAAATCAGGGGCATTAATGACTTTTACATCCATATGTGGATTATAAATGAGTTGAAGGAAGACACACTTACCAATTCGTCCGAAACCGTTAATACCGATTGACAACATAATATTTTATTCTTAGATATTTATTTTAACCTATTTTTTCATGATATGTTAAAATACGAGCACTTATATAATGGCGCCTATTATGTTTAAATACGATCGTTCTTATCAAACAAATGAACAACGATCTTTAGCCATAAAATCATTGGAATCGACTAAAAATCCTCAAACAAAAGTGCAGAAATATAGTCAAATTGCCAAAATATCAAGTCCAGGACAAGTAATAAGTGGCGGGATAAATAGTTACAAAAAAGTAACAAATTGTACGAAAACGCAGAATGTGTATTTAAATGGACGTTTGATTGGGCGGAATTTTTGCATGGAGTTGTGATAATCTCTGGTTATAATATAAATGAAACGTCCAGTACGAGATCCAATCAAAGGAACATATACTATAAAAGGTGTTGAATATAAAGAATTATTTGGTTCAAGAGAACAAGTAATGAATGGAACAGCATACAAAACGTCGGGAGAATTAACAAAAGATGATTTAGTTGTTAATAAACATGGGCGTATTGTTTCAAAGGTGAAATATAATACATCAAAAAAAGAACGGCGTTTAGAAAAATATGGATATTTTGCGAAAAAGGGCAAATTTGGATACGTTAAAAAGGGAACTAAACGACGATCAACTCGAAAGCATAAAAAATCGACTCAAAAAAAACGCGGATGAAGTAATATTTAGCAATATGAATAAATTTCTGTTACTAATATATAATGACATCACACATGAAGGCTGTAGGATCTCGCGCAGAAGTATGGCACGGAAAAGCTCATCACACATCTGGTGGGTTAGAGAAAAAACATCTTATGATGAACAAGCGTGGAAGAATTGTTTCCAAGAAGAAGCATGCTACTGCTAAGAAGATGAAACGTCTTGAGAAGGCAGGTTTCAAACCTAAGAAGGGAACATTCAAGTTGTTCAAAAAATCGGATGGAAAAACCAAGAAGAATAGAAAGTAAATTCAATGTAAATAAAGAAGTGTAGGTTATAACTATTGATGGAAATAGTAATAGTTATAACAATAGTATGCTGTATATATTATTTTATTTATTTAGTAAATGAAGATACTATAAATGACTGAGATTCATATTGAAATAGATAATTATATTGTGTTAAAATACACACATGGGGGATATACATATACGCGCTTGATTTAATTGCGAAGCGCGTATGTGAAAATAACGATGCTCGCAATCATCATGCCGACCGATTGGTTGTGCATATACTTGTCTAGACATTTGATCGATTTTACTTTTAGGATAAATAGTTAGTGTTTTATGGACATTCCATTCATATTTGATGTTGATAAATTTGTTTTTTCGATAGATCGAAAAACCGTTAAATGCCGAAATACAGGGAACCAACCCGTTTTGGGGATCGCGCAAAATTGCTTTCCCCATTTCTTCCTTTACGCATTCTAACATATTATGTTCTATTTTTCGTGTATTCGTATAATGCTTACAACTGAAACTATACGGTTCAATCGAAAGTGCCCATAAATCATAATATATAACACGATTGAACGATAATGCGTCCCATGATAGTGGTTTTTGATTACGTTCACTTTCTATTATATAGTTCATTACATCTGAACGTATTTTACTCGCACAAACATCGTCCATGTCCATCATGATAAAATATTCGAAGTCGTGAAAATTTATGTCTCGAATCGTTTTTAAAATATTATTTCGCGCATTTGCGATGTTTTGTGTGCGAATATTTCCAAGTTCTTTGTTTCCTTGTACAATTTTCATTTTTTTCGGGTGTTTTTTCATCATTTCTTTCAGTAATTTATATGTATTGTCGTCCGATTCATCGTAACATATGATCAAATAATAATCATCTAATAATTCACATAATGTTTGTATGTTTTTAAAGACGTCATTTAAATATGGTTCAACATTATAAGCACATCCGCAAATATAACTTTTAACATACGTCATTGTTGCCTACTAATAATACCCATATATATTTTTATATTGATTTTGCTACAATCGCATGTTTGTATTCACATATCTGGAAAATCAAATGAATAACTCAATAATTCAAAATCATTTTTATAATATTGACGAATACGTTGTTTGGTTTTTTCACTTGGTTCTTCTTTTTTTAAATCATAACTATCGTGTATTTCACATGGCAACATGATTTGATAGTTTTCTTTCATGTAGTGGTTTAATTTAGATAATTTAGAAATATCATATACAATTGCGCGATTTGCAGATAAGAATTCTTCTAAACCTAGGGTTTGGGGACGAAAATGCGATTCCAAATTTCGAGGTTCGATTGTGTTTATAATTTCAGCCCATTCATCCACATTGATATCGCCTTGTTTCACTATTTCGTTACATTGATTTTGTGTTTTGCTTGAATCTATGCGTAATTTTAATATACTTTTGTATCGTATTTTGCTATATCCGCTTAAAAAACGACTATATGGATTACGAGAAAAAACGAACACAACCGATTCTCGATCCATAAATAAATCGTCTATTTCCATATTTGAAAATTTATGTTTATGAACATCAAAATATTTTTCAGTTTCATATAAATGATCAATGTCATTGATTACATTTTTGATAGTTGTACATGCGCATTTTTCATTAAAAATGAAAATAAGTGGCAATTCTTTGAATTTATAAATGAACATTATTATAATAAAATATTTTATAATTCGTATTTTTCTGTAAATTGGGCGGGAGTATATAATGAAACATTCAATTTTTTCGCATTAGCAACTTTTCCCGTATCACTTTCAGGATCAGGTGTAATGACCGCAAATGTTTTACTTGTAACACTTGTACTAATTGAAGCACCTAGTTCTTTTAGTGTGCGTTCTAATTCTTTGTCACGCGTTCCACTCATAACAATCGATTTTTGATATAAAGGATGAGATGTATTTACAATCGTATTTTGTTTGGGAACACTTCGCAATTTGGATTCTAACTGACATTCATGCATAAAACCTATAAATTGTGGTATTTCTTTCACGAAGGACTGTGCTGTTTTTAATGCCATTCCTTTGATATCTTTCAATTTTTGTACTTTGACTTCGTGGTCTTCCTTTGATGTTAAGATATCTGGATATTCATTCAAAATGAGTTCGATTTTTTTATCGCTAAATCCTCGACCAAACATGTTCGAAACAGACATAAGTTTCGATAAGGACGCGTTTTTGGTTTTATCCGAAATTCCAGAATGAAGTTTTTCAGCCATTGTTTCTTTAAATCCGTCGATCGAAAGTAGTTGATCTTTGGTCATGGATAATATTTTGGGCACACTGTCATAACCGGCATCCACCATTTTGACGACATTTTTTTCACCCAAACCATCGACTTCGATTCCTTTGAAAAACCCCACAATGTTTTTGTTTCGCACATTTTCATCGTCATTTTTATTTTCCAACATAATATCTACGTGAGTGTCGTTCCAAATATAATCGATAGTTGGCATCAGAGGTTGCTCTGCGGGGGTGATTACATTGCGTATATATGGAATAACATCCCCACTTCGAATAATTTGAATAATTGCTCCAACACCTATTTTGTTTGATTCGATAAATGCCCCATTAAATCCAGTTGCTTTCTTAATAGTGACACCACTTAATTTGATAGGTTCAATATGAACAATTGGTTTCAAATACCCATCTTTACTTGCATTCCATTCAATGTCCAATACTTTCGTTTCTGCCATTTGATCAGACAATGCCATTTTAAACGCGAAAGAATGATCAGGATTACCCGATTTACGCGAATATATTTTATCGTCTGTTACAATAACCCCATCGATTTCATAATCATAATTATCACGCCAATCCACCAATAATGTAGATAATTCATCATTGTTAATATTCTCATGTGTTTCATTACGAACAACATTGAATCCTAGTTCTTGGAGTTTTGTCATTTGCTCACTAGGTTTTAACACTGGTTTAATCATTTCATACGCTACAAAATCCATATCATGTACGGTATCGTTGATGGACACACGATTTACCGTACCGGCAATTAAATTACGTGCGTTCGCAAATTTGCTGGAATATTTTGTTTGGAATATTTTTTTTGCCATAATAAATTCACCCCGCACAACAATGTCTTTTTCTTTTGAAAACTTCATATAACTTAAGAAATGGGATACATCTTGTCCAACTTTTCCATCACCGCGCGTATAAAGACCGAAACTATCATTTTCCGTTGTATATAATCCACTCACTCCGTCTAATTTACATGATAATACGTATGGACCGCTATATTTTGCTTTCCATAAAGGAAGTGCTTTTGTATCGGGTTTAATTTTATCCATGGACGCCATTTCATAAGGCAATTTTATTTTGTTTTTTTCGACAGGTGCGCCTATTTTACCGACAATATTGCTTTTTGGATATTTTTCCTTGATATAATCTTCCAAAATATCGTATTGATTATCGCTGACAAGTGGTTGCTCGTTTGGTCCAAGATTACGATATACTTCGTTTGTTTTAATTAACATTGCGTTTAAGGTTTTTTCACTTAGATTGTCGAGGACACTTATTCCACCCGTTTTGAAATGCTCAATCGCATGTAAAGTAGGATCATTCGTATTTGTATTAACCGGGGTTGTTTTACATATAGGACAAGACGACTCTGTTATTTTTAATTTTTTTTGGATAGGCATGTTTTTCTTAGTTACGTTGTTTTTCTTTAATTTATTTTTATTATCTTCTTTTTCACGTTTTTTCCGTGTTTTCTCTTCTTGTTTTTTCCTTTTTTCCTGCTCCTTTTTTTCCTCTTTTTCCTTTTTATCCTTTTCCTTTTTCTCTTCTTTTTCACGATTTATTTTTGTTTTCTCCTCTTGTTTTTCTTTTTTCTCTTTTTCCTTTTTCTCTTCTTTTTCGCGATTTTTTCGCGTTTTCTCTTCTTGCTTGTTTTTTTTCTTTTGCTCCTTTTCCTCTTCCTTTTCGCGATTTTTTCGCGTTTTCTCTTCTTGCTTGTTTTTTTTCTTCGTTATATTAGTGTTATATTTTACAGTTTGTTGCGTTGTTTCGAGTAGATTCTCTGATTGGGTATCTGGGGGATTTTCATGAACTGAAGGTAGTGAATTCATTTTATTTTTTGAAGAATTGTTAAGTGGTATAACCGATCGTCCATCAATACGTTGGTTGGGTTCTTTGTATTCCATTTTCAAAAAATCAAAGATTTCCTTTTCATCATGGAAAATGCGATCGAGTTTTGCACCCTTCTTCTTACCATCCATTTTGTATAAACCATGTTCATTGAGCGAATAACCCATAGTTAAAGCGCGACCTCGCATGACAGTATTGAATATTTTGCTCCCCGTAAAATAGAGTATTGCAAAGGGATATTCTTCTTTTGATGTATACATAAAATCTACGCGTCTGGAAACTTCAGAAGAAGGCAGTTTTGCAATGACCAAACTTTTGGTATTTCCTCGTGACAATAATTCAACAATTATCTTTTCTTCTAATAATTTATCAATAAACTGATTGAATATTTCCCTTTTCTCTGAAGTAATAATGACATCAATATCGCCGGATGTTTTGGCACCACGTCGAAAACTACCCACAACTTCATATTGCGATTTATCATCTTTTACTTGATTGAAAAGTTCTTGAAATGTATCTTGAAATCTTTCAATTTCACTTCTTGGAATTCGTTGTAATACATCTTCGTAATATTGTAACCCAATTTTCTGAACATTGTTTAATTCGTCTTGATTTTCACGTAATTGACGAATTGTGCTAATACCTTTATTTACTAATTCAGATGCTTTCTTCGGCCCAACACCATAAATTTCTGAAAATATATTTTTTGGATCGAGACGCTCACGTTCTAATAATCGCAATGTCCCGGTATGAATATATTCTTTTATTTTTTTCACAATTGTTTCACCCACTCCAGGAAGGGAAATTAATTGTTGATAATTTCGCTCATTTATTTCGTCAGGGTAGGTGATAATACTTTCTTGTGCTTTTTGATAGGCGCGAGCACGGAATGGTTCTCCGCGTTTTACCATAAATTTTGCCAATTCATCTAATAAATCAATTAGTTTTTCGTTTAAACGACCCGTTACAACTTGTTCTTCATTGCCTATGTTTTCTGGAACGACAGTACGTTCAGGTAATTCATCCACTGATGCTTCACGTTTTTTTCGTATAATTTTGATCGTTTTATCGCGAACAGGTTTTGGTCCTTTTATTTTTTCTAAGATATCTTTGCGATGATTTTTTTCTTGTTGTAGTTTTATATCTAAAGGTTCTTCCATTATATATAAAACACAGAATTTTTCTCATTTACCAATAACACGCATTTTCAATTTTATTGCAATTTTTAGGTTTTTCATTCTGGTTTGGACGTTTCCAATATTCATTGTAAAATAGTTTTACTACTTCATTTCTTTCTTGAATCCATCTATTTCCCAGAATTCCAAAATACATTTGTAACACGCCTCCTACATAAATTGCAGATTTACCTTTCGAAAAAATGTGACTACAAATGGGATTTCCATATCCTCCACACGATACAAGGGCTATGTCAAATTGATCTAATAATTCATTCACATTGTCTTTGAATTTATCAAATTCAATACTGAAATCTTCGGCAGGTTGATCCGCATGTGTTTGTGGTGGTTTTAAATAAACAAAGTCACATTCAGGAAATAAGTCAATATTGTCGTACATACGACGGCGAATGGGAATTTGTTGTTTTAATGTTTCAACAAATGGAGATATTAGCAAAATGCGTTTTTTCTTTAATGCCCACGTCCAAGGATTATTATAAATATAATGAAAAATGTCAAAATTGTATGCCCAAATACGTCGTTTTTCTTTATAGTTATGTAACATATAAGAATGAGAATGAGAAATATGTCGAATATAATCTCCTTGCGGTTCCCAACTTGCGTATATTTCACATTGATCAAACGCAGATAAGTATAAATTTGAATAATATAGAATACTATTTTGATTTGTCAATAATATTCCGGCATTATTTTTCATTGATTTCAACGTGTTTTGAATGTATTTTTGCATTTGATCTATATCATGATGTAATTTTTTATGAATAACACGGGAAAAAACTGCCACATTATTTTCTATACCCGAAACACGTGGTATAATGAATGCTTCATCTCTATCTATTTTTTGAACAATGTAATCAAACATCTTTTTATTATTGTCGAACGTGATGTCTTGAAAATTATTTGACCATAGTTGAAATTTTTTTAAATCAATCCCCAATTTAGGTTTCATATCTTCGATCTGGAATCCATACGGGATAATAACGCCCGCAGGCAAAGGTAACGAGTCATGACGACTATAGTTGCGTTTTACTTCAGAATGAACATGATAACTATGTATTGTTTTTGGGTCATTTATGATTTCATAACCAAGAATCGATAATAAATAAATCAATTTATTATCACATCCAGGTCTTCCGAACTCGAATGAAAATAACTTTTCAGATAACATGGATATCGTTTGTTTTGTGTGAAATATCCATGTGTCTTGACTATCGTATCTAGGTCCAAATATAGATGATTTAGACGGATTTTGTTTGTTTAATTCATATCGCAATAAACAACACATTTGTTTGTTTAAATCCATAGATGAGTTGGTTATCTTACGTATTGAGTTATTCAGGAATATGTCTATATTCAACATGACAATGTATCCTTTAAGGTTTTCGGTTCTTACATAAGAAAACACATCTTGAAATGTGAGGCGATTTTGTATATTCGTTTGTACAATTTTGTCACTTTCTACATCAAGTTCTTTTGAATTATAAATTTTTTCATTCAATAGATGAATTTTATGAATATGCAAGTTTTCTACATTTTGTTTCAATGCAAACTGTATTTCTTTTAACCGATACTTGTTATCTGGAATAAAAAATTGCGTGATTATATGAATCATATCTTTGGTATTATCATTGTTGATTACAAGTTCTTTCGACTGTAATATAATTTTCATGAAATACTACGTAAATCGTTTTTATTATAATTTAAAAGTATAATTTATTTATATGTTTTCAGAGATAAATCCATCAAAAAGTGCCCTAATAAAGAATTTTAATTGGCGTGAATATTTAATAGCAAATACCGATTTAATCGATAGTGGAATTATAAATGAAGAACTTGCTATCAAACATTATTATGAGATTGGTGCGCGTGATAGACGTCCATTAAAGACTAGATTATTTGAATGGACGCAGTACATTGCGATTAATCACGATTTAATCGATCGTGGTTGCATTACAAAAGAAAGTGCTGAAAAACATTATATTGAGAATGGTTTCAAAGAAGGACGCCGTATTGGGTTAAAGGATTTTGATTGGGAATTTTACGTGTATTATAATAATCATCTTATACACACGGGTATAAATACGCAAACAAAGGCAATAAAACATTGGATTGAATATGGACGATATGAACAATTATTTACAACAATGAAACCACTCGAACAATCATATCAAAAAATGATAACATATAACTATGACAATGTCTTTGATATATATCGCAATGTATATGATATTGTTTCGTATCCTCACGCATCTATTAACGACTCGTATATTGATGAAAAAACGCTTCATTATATTGAAAAACGAAATCAACCTTATTTTAAACAATTAAAAAAATTAACTAATTTTCAGAATGTTTTGAAAGATTATGAGAAAGTTATATTGATTGTTGATTTTCCATGTTATGGTGGAGGATGTTCTTTTTTTTTAAATTCAATTATAAGTCATTACAAACACCATGTAACATTCTTAATTGTGCGAAATTTTCAAACCAAACTCTATTGGTATATGAACGATGACATTATTTTTGAACCGTTCTTAAATGAGCATAAATCGTTGGAGTTTATTCAATCAAACAAAAATAAGATTGAAAAGGTGTTTTTTAATTCGATCGTCGGTCATTCAAATTATTTTATTAATGAATTATTAAATATGGATTTTGATTCTACTATTTTAACGCACGATTATAGTCTATTTTTTAAAAACTCTCAAATGTACTATTATGATATGAACGAGAATGTGGTAGAATATAAATTTAATATTCATAAATTTCATCGCGTTATTACACAACATATCGGAAATCTACATTCGTTTGGTAAATATATGAATGATTATAATAATATTATTGTCTCTGCATTACCAGATTATCGCCATTATGATCGAAAAATTGTAAATGAAGATACTAAAAATTTTGTAATAGGCGTCATCGGTGATATTTCAGACGTAAAGGGTTATTATATTATTCACGAATTATGGAAAAAAATAGAACAAAAAAAAAATATTCAATTGGTTGTATTTGGGAAGGTACATATTAAAAATATAAAACACCAATATTCCTATCACACAATTGAAGATCTAAATCGTTTATTAGAGAAATACAAACCAAATGTCTTGTTTGAAACGTCTCTCTGGCCCGAATCATATTCATTTACATTATCGCTAGCAATGACTACTCGATTACCGATACTATATCAAAACAAATTTTACCCATGTACAATTCAAAGGCGTCTTTCTTTGTATAACAAAGCGTATCCCTTTGATAATATACAGAATATTTCATTAAAATGGATTTTGAGTAAAGGACAGTCATATTTATATACTATTCAACCTCGTGTGTATTTTCCTCCCTTTTGGGATGAGTATTTTTTGAATCGTCAGTGTAAGATCAAACATATATTGAACCAAGCATTTAATGTGGTTATTATAACTTCGAAAATTTATACGTCAAAAAAACCGTTTAGTTATGCCCCCCATCGTTCTATATATTCAACATTAGAACGATTTCAACAAGTACAACAAACAATTGATTCCGTACGAAATAATATTCCTGATAGTTTTATAATTCTTTACGACAATTCAGAGTTTGACGATAATGAATATAATGCATTGAATGTTATAACCGATTGTTTTATTAATCATCATAATGATACTATTGTCAATGAATTTACAAACAATAGTATTCATAAAGTTTTCGGTGAAATATCACAAACATACAAAATGCTACAATATATACGAAAATATTTCACAAATATGAATATTAAAAATTTATTCAAAATTACAGGTCGTTACCTAATTAATGATACTTTCAAATACAGTACTTATGAAAATGATGACATTATATTTAAACACAACAAAGAGGTAACTGATCGCGCTTATTATTTTACGTGTTTTTACAAAGTAGGTGGTTCTAAGTTCAATTATTTTTATGATGTTATCGAAGAATTATATGATGATATTCAAAATAACGCATATGAATACGAAGAATGGGAAGTATTATTACCAATGCTTTTACATACAGAATTTAAAACAGTTGATCATTTGGGTATTACTCAAGATATTGCTGTATGGAAAGACCAGTCCGAAATATAAATAGTAGATTATTTGAAGGTTTGTGTTCTTCTTTTGGATGATGACGTTACTTTTCACGTTATTATAAAAAGGATTTTTTATCATTTTATTGTAGATGATTTTAATATTTGATACATATGGTGGATTATGTAACCAAATGTATGATATTCATTATTCCATTAACTTTTGTATTGTACATCATATTTCTTTTAGTTTTCGATATGCAAGTTTTCGAGATAAGGAAAATTTAACATTATGGCACAATGTACTGTTTAGTGAATTGTTTGATGATTCTTTTATCGAAACCTCTTTGTATAATCGTTTTCAAACTTTACAATTAACTGAGGAAAATTGTCATCATCTTCACAATGATATTCGAGCAATTGAATGGTTAAATAAAGATCGCGCCTTGTTACCGCAACTAGATCGTATAAATAAAGCAAATATTATTGTTAAACAATTTTGGTCAGTTTGTCCTCAATTTCATTGTGAAATTAATTTTTATGAAAAAATTATACCATGTTCGAAACTGCAACAACTGTTTAAAACAATCAAGCAAAATTTACCGAAAAAATATAACTATATCCATTATCGGTATGAAGATGATTTTATACAACATTTTCATATTGAAAATCACCCAAAATTGTCTGATTTAATGAAAACCATTTCATTTACACAAAACTACTTGAAAATGTATATTGCATGTTATAAAATTACTACTTTACCACGTAAATATATTGATAAACCTATATGGAAATATAAGTCGGCATTGTATAAGAAAGACACTTATAGTCATTTGAATTTCGAAGAGCAGGCGTTTATAGATTTCTTAATAGGAAAACACGCGGAAGAAGTATATGGACATAGCAAATCCTCCTTTTCATGGTTATTAAACGCTTCAAAAAATAGCAATAATTATTATGATATTACATAATATATGCACATTTTACTCACTGGCGGTTTAGGATTTATTGGATCGCATGTGGCAGTATTATTAGGGAATACGGAACACAGTGTAACAATTATTGATAACTTGTCGAATTCATCCATGGATGTGTATGATAACATTTTGAAATTAACAAACCAACCAGAACATTTCGATTTTGTAGAAGGCGATGTAACGAATACCAAGGATTTAGAAATTATATTTCAGTCCAAGAAAATTGATGGAATTATTCATTTTGCGTCGTTAAAATCTGTAGGTGAATCTATTGAACAACCACTTTTGTATTATCATCAAAATTTGAACGGCACACTTTGTTTATTGGAAATGATGCAAAAATACAATTGTAAGAAAATTATTTTTTCCTCTTCTGCTACCGTATATGGAACGCAAGAACCACCTCTTATTGAAACATGTCAAACCGGTGCTGGTTTAACCAACCCGTATGGACAAACCAAATATTTTCAAGAACAAATATTACAAGATTTTTCCAAAGTTCATCCTGATTTCGAAATTACATTATTGCGTTATTTTAATCCGGTTGGTGCTCATCCTTCCGGATTCATCGGAGAAGATCCAAATGGTATTCCAAATAATTTATTTCCCTTTGTATTACGCGTAGCAAGTCGACAGTACCAAGAATTGTCTATATTCGGAGACGATTACAATACACCCGATGGAACATGTATTCGCGATTTTATTCATGTGATGGATTTAGCAGAAGGTCATGTGGCTGCTATTAAGAATAGCAAATCTGGTACTAACATTTATAATCTAGGAACGGGTAAAGGAGTAAGTGTGATGGAATTAGTAAAAAGTTTTGAAAAGGTCAATACTATTACAATTCCGTATAAAATCGTTGGTCGCCGTGAAGGCGATATTGAAAGTGTCTATTCAGATGCTGAAAAAGCAAAAAAATACTTACAATGGGAAACAAAACGCACATTGGAGGATATTTGTAGAGATGGTTATCATTTTATTTTGTCTAGGAAATAAACGCTATATGTCATAGTTGCAATTCTAATGGTATTTATACATCAAAATAGAGAGTATAAAACTATTTAGTGGGTCCATGAGATCAAAATTTTTATTATTGCGAATATAATGGTCTTCATAACACTTGTTAATTTCAGTATCATGATCACACAAATATTTCATTGAAGTTTTACATGTAAGTAATGATTCCATCGTTTCTAATACATACGGTGTGACATGTAATCGATTTGCTTCTTTACTATGAAGAAACCAGTCAAGTAGTTTATCACAAATTGGTTTCTTTTCAACCTCAAATTGTAAATGTTCCCGGTATATCTGAGTTTGAACATCCATAGGTAACAATGGAACAATGGTATTCACCTTGTCGGTAAAAGGGGGTGTTGGTAAATCTTTATTCATAATGTAATCGTATATATACTTTATGAACATTGTAATTAAGCGCTTCAATTTTATATCAAAATATCGCTGACTATTCCATGGACTCCATATTCTTGGACTATGGGTAAAAAATCTACATCCTTTAATGTATATGTAAATGTAGATACTTGTTTGGTTTTTAAATATTCTACAGTCTCTTTATGAAGAACAGTCCAAGAAAAACAAATAAACTGAAGGTCACACTTTTCAATGAAATAGTCCAATAATTCGATACTATATACATTATCGCTTATTAAACCGAGTTTATAGGAACCGATTTCACGTAATATATTTAAATGACGAATATTAAAACTCGCAAACCATATTTTGTCCAAGACAATAGAGTGTTTCACGAGAAAATCGTGCAAAACATATGCCAATTTTTCCGAACCTTTCATATCAAAATATAACCTGATTTGTTTATAGTTAAAAAGTTCAAAAAACGTAGATAATAATAATACATCTGGATAATTTGATCTTATTTCTTGGATTGTCATGTTATTCACTGGAGTTGTTCCAATAAATGGATCATGGAATATAATGATGTTATCCTCTTTGTCTAATTGAATATCTAATTCAATCATATCAAACCCGTATTTTATTGCGTCACGAAAAGCATTCATTGAATTATCCGCATGATATTTCGTGTAGCCTCGATGAGCAATTTTTAACATTATGATATAATCTATTCATATCATAATAAATACCAAAAATATTCCTAACTTAGATCGACACTACCGTTCTCGAGACAATTTCAGATTTTTCTTTCGGAATTTCTTGTAATGATGCGGTTAAATATTTGGTAACAACCATATTGGTGTTTAATAACTCGTTTAATGGTAATACAGAGAACCATTTGTAAGCACACCTTTTTAATAATTCATCGCCTGGTAAATAAACACCACATGTTTTATCTGGGCAAAAAGGGATTGAACTTTCACCTAATAATTCTTCAATTCCAACTTGTTTATTTTCGGTCGTTTTCACACCAATGTAGATACCATCAACCTTGTTTATATGATTCTTAACACATTCGTTATTCAACCACCTAGATACATAGCCAAAAAACTGAGGTTCAGAACTTAATTGTGCATTACAATTACGAATTTTGATATAATCTATCATGTCGCGAATCACTGGCGAACGTTTGGGCGCACCCATAAATTTATGGTTGGATGTAAATAATTTATTAGAGTGATTATTTATGATATTAGCATAACGATTTGGCGTTTCACAAACAAATGGTTTATCACCTTTTGTACCTGCTAAATAAAGTGGTGCCAAATTTTTCAAACATATAAATGTATTTGGAACAACAAAACCACCATAAATATATAACAACTCACA